>Ga0207049_1014_pt2 | contig 24177 bp, 25 predicted proteins | sample Alteio_BWMinCont_63_FD_153305 | JGI IMG/M metagenome (GOLD analysis project Ga0207049, IMG submission 153305) | Enriched cells from forest soil in Barre Woods Harvard Forest LTER site, Petersham, Massachusetts, United States -... | ecosystem: Environmental > Terrestrial > Soil > Temperate forest >... | reverse complement strand
CCTTATCTTTGGAATTTCAAGGATACGATCTTTTCCGAGCTGCCGTTTCTGTTCTGCTGCTACGCGGCGCTGCACCTCTTTGACAATTTATGCCGGCGTGATCCGGTCGCGGGACGCGGGACGCTGGTCGCAGCGGCGCTGGCGCTCGCCTATGCCTATCTCATTCGCACGGTCGGCATCGTGCTGTTTCCCGTCGCATTACTAGCCGCCTTTTATGCGTGGCGCACACTGCTCAACCGCGGGACGATTGCCGTGGCGCTAGCGGCTGCAATGGGTGGCGCCGTCAATCTGCTGTTTCCCAACGATCTCAATACCTACGTCGGTTACTTCGGTGGAGTGGGACTTCACGGGCACGTACAGCAGGTGCTGCGTTATTCGGGCGCGGCGATCGCATTTCTCGGCACCAAGACGCTATTCGGCTCGCCGCTTCTCGCCGGCGTCGCAATTCTTGCGCTTGCCGTACTGGCGCTGCTGGGATTGGCGACCCGGATCCGGGAGCGCTGGTCAATCTACGAAATCTTCTTCATCTGCTACACGGGTTTTCTGCTTCTTTATCCGGTAAATCTTGAGCCCGACCGCTACTCCTTGCCTCTGTGGCCGCTGCTCATCCTGTACGCCTTCCGCGGCGCTCGCATGGTCGGCGACTATGGCGGAAAATCGTGGCGATACGGTGTGCCGGCAACGCTCTGCCTTGGAGTTGCGGCGCTTTTCGCGTTCGAGTATTCAAGGGCGGACTTCGGACCCATTCCGTATTCGGTCACCGCGCCGCAGACGACCGAGCTCTTCAGTTCCATCAAGGCGAGTGTGCCCGCCGACGCGGTGCTATTGGCACGCAAGCCGACCATCGTGGCGCTTTTCACCGACCGCCGGGCAACGACGTGGCCCCTGGCGTTCAGCGACGCGCAGCTGTGGCGCTATATGCGCAGTGTCCGCGCCAACTTCATCGTGCAGGATGTCGTGAACCTAGGCGGCATCAAGCGCGGCTCTCATGACGAACTCGACGCCTTCATAGAGCGGAACCGATCCGCACTGACGCTGCTCTACAGCAACGAGTGGTTTCGCCTGTATCAGGTCAACACCCGCTCGTAGACTCCCCGCAGCGCTTGGCGGCAACATACTGGTGAGCCAAGGCTATATCTCCGCTGCCGCCGCTCTGGCGGACATGAGCGGGTAAAGATCTGCTGGAGCATGCGTGCACGCGCCGCGCGCGGGCATTAGCCACTGGCAGCTTTGAGAGCCGGCTCCTCGGCGGTAGGCTCGAGCTTAGGGACCTCAGTCGTAGGCGCAAGTGTAGGCTCCTCAGCCACAGACGCGATTACCGGCCGTGTGCCATTGAGCTTGATATTCAAACGCAGTTCGTTCGCCGAGTCGGAATTGCGGATCGCTTCTTCGTAAGATATCGCGCCTTCGTTGTAGAGCTCAAATAACGACCAGTCGAAGGTCTTCATGCCCAGTTCCCGGGACTTCGACATGATGGCCTTAAGCTCGTGAAACTCGCCCTTTAAAAGCTTGTCGGCCACGATCGGTGTATTGATCAGAATTTCGATTGCGGCCTTGCGGCCTTTGCCGTCCGCGGTGCGAACCAGGCGCTGTGAAATGATGGCGCGCAGATTGCTGGATAGATCCATGAGGAGCTGCTTGCGGCGCTCCTCGGTAAAGAAATTGATGATGCGGTCGATGGTCTGGTTGGCGCTGTTGGAGTGCAGGGTGCCGAGGCACAGGTGTCCGGTCTCGGCGAATGCAATCGCGTGCTCCATGGTCTCGGTATCGCGAATTTCTCCGATCAAAATGACATCCGGTGCCTGACGCAGCGTGTTCTTGAGCGCGCTGTGCCAAGAGTGTGTATCGATTCCCACTTCGCGGTGAGTAATGAGCGACTGATGCGACTGATGCACGAATTCGACGGGGTCCTCGACGGTAACAATATGGCCGGCGGAGGAACGATTGCGATGATCAATCATGGCCGCCAGCGTTGTTGATTTACCCGAACCGGTGGCGCCTACGACCAGAACCAAGCCGCGCTTGGTCATCACGATGTCTTTCAGACTCTCCGGCAAGCCAAGCGTCGGGAAATCCGGAATTTCGTTGGCGATGGTTCTAATTACCATGCCGACGTGCTGTTGCTGCATGAAAACGTTGACTCGAAAGCGCGCAACGCCTGGGAGCGAGATGGCGAAATTACACTCGAGATCCTTGGCGAATTCGTCGCGCTGCCGCTGATTCATCAGCGATTGCGCCAGGCTACGCGCCACTTCGCCGGTTATCTTTTGGCTCGTCAAAGGCCGCATCGTGCCCTGCATCTTCATGCTGGGCGGAAAATCCTTGGATACAAAGAGGTCCGACCCACCCGCCTTGCTCATCGCGGTCAGCAGTTTGGTTATATGGGCTTTGGCTTGTTCTTCGGTGAGGCTCGCCATTTCATTCCTTTGGGAATCGACGCACGTTATGTGATGCTAGCGAACCGAAGCGGATCAATACGGTAGTACTTCTCACTGTGCGTGAATGGCAGCCTTAACTGTCGCTATTCGGAACCGTCAAGCTTGCTGCGGGGTTATAAGCGCCTGCGCTCGTCTGCTAGGGGCCGCGGTGGAGCCGAAAAAATAGGGTCCCGATACTCAGGATGGGGCATTCAACGTGCCGGAAGAATGTTGCTCCAGGTTTCCGTCAGTACGTTGGATTCACTCTGCAGAAAGCCGCGGAGCTCGGTGGGTTGTGCGGGGAGGAGCCGCTTGACCCGAACGGTCATGCGCCAGGCCCCGGTGGCCTCGACCCGGTAGGCGTTGCTCTCGACGATCTGCCCATTGGCAGGCGCCGTGACGATCGCCTTCACCATTGCATTGGCCGGCAGCGCAGCCAGCGATGGACCCGTGAAATCAACAACGAATTGCTGTTCGTCGTCTGCCAGTTCGGCGAAGCCGCGGCCAATGCGCGTCTGCGTGACCCATGCGCCCGGCGGGCGCTGCATCTGCTGCGTACCCTGCCAGTGGAGTCGGTACGTAAGGTCAAGCGGTTGACCCGTCGGGGGCAGCGGGTCGGGTACCCAGTACGCGACGATGTTGTCGTTGGTTTCGTCTGCCGTGTTGAGCTGCACCAGTTCGACACGACCGGGCCCCCAGCCTCCTACGGGTTCGATCCAGGCGCTGGGCCGCAGCTCATAGCGTGCCTCATTGTCCTCGTAGTTCACGAAGCTTCGATCGCGCTGCATCAGGCCGAAACCGCGCAGCTTGCGCATCGAGAAGGACGTGGTCAGCGTTTCCTTGGGATTGAGCAGCGGACGCCACAGCCATTCACCATCGCCCGTGGCAACCATTAATCCATCTGAGTCGTGCACCGCGGGACGAAAGTCCGTGCGATGAGGCTGGTTTTCGCCGAAAAAAAACATGCTGGTCAGCGGCGCGATTCCAAGCGTCGCAACGCCGGCGCGAAGGTAGATACGCACACGCACGTCCATGACGGTCTCGTCTCCGGGCCGAATGTCAAACTGGTAAGCGCCGCTGGCGCGCGGCGAGTCGAGTAGTGCATAAACGGTCAATGTATTTGCGTGCGCGGCCGGCTTAACGATCCAGAACTCCGTGAACCGAGGAAACTCTTCGCCGTGACCGCCAACGGTATCAAGCGCCAGTCCGCGCGCTGATAAACCGTAGCGCATACCTGCGCCGAGCGCACGAAAATAACTGGCACCGAGAAAGACCACGAGTTCGTCTTTATAGTCACTGCCGTTCAGCGGGTAGTGCGCGCGGAAACCGGCAAAACCCAAATCGCCCCAGGTCTGTGGAGACAGCGAATTCTTGCCATAGTTGAAATCGGTACTTTGATAGGGGATATGACGCACGCCCTGAGGCGTGATTTCGTTCATGCGAACTGACTCGTTCTGGAACTTACCGAGGTGAAAGAACATCAACTCGAACGGGAGATTCTGCGAGCGCCACAGCGCGTGATCGGGGCGAAAGCGAATGTCCCTGTATTGGTCGTACGTAAGTGCCTGCAACTCTGCGGGTGGCTTGCGGCTGACGCTTTGGTAAGCCTTTTCGGCTTGCTGCTTAGCGCGCGCAGCGACGTCGTCGAAGCTGAACGCTGCGGCAGGACCGTCATGCAGAATGGCCAGCAGAAAGGCCGCCAATGCCAACACTCGCCGTCCGCGGCTTGCGGCTTGACCATAAGGCGTCGCAACGGGCAAACAGATCTGCATCGACAGGGTCATGGTTACTCTTTCAGATCAAGATAACACGTTGATCGCTTGAACCGTCTGTGCCTCGTACGCATGGATGACGAGCCGCCTCCAGCGATCCGTATCGAAGCCAAACAGACGGGCGATTTCTGAGCGGCTCGACAGCGTGGGTCGAATTTGACGGTACGTCCGTCACCCGGAAGCTATGGAATGGCCGCTCAGAGATCGAGGAGATCGAAACCGATAGTCCAGCTGTCGGGCATATCGAAGGTCTCACTCTGCGCACGTACAATCCCCATCTGTGGAGTCTGTATTGGGCCAACAGCAAGGACGGCATCATAGTCCCACCGCAGATCGGCCAGTTCAAGAACGGACGCGGTGAGTTTTATGCCATGGAACACGTTGAACAGTAAACCTATCATTGTTCGGTTTGTATGATCGAATACCACCACGAATTCACCTCGCTTTGAGCAGGCGTTCTCTGATGACGGTGGCAAGACGTGGGAAGTCAACTGGGTTACGGACCAGACACGCGTAAAGGGTTATTACGCCACGGCGCGCTGAGTTGGTGGCCACTTTATCGGCTGCGCTACTGCAGCTAGGTAGCCCAACAAAGTTGGGCCCTATGATCGCGGATGTAGCCAGGATGGCAGGAACGAATATGCGTCGACACGCAGGTTCCGATCATACGAGACGTGATGCTTATTGAGTAGCGCGTCCAATCGGCCGTCCTTATGCGCGTCGAAGACATCGGTGCAGCCGCCGATGAATTCGCCGCCGATGAAGATCTGCGGAATGGTGTTGACCGACGTGCGCGCGCTCAATGCTGCCCGGATGTCGCCGCCGCGGTCGCCCTTCTGATATTCGACCGAGTCGAGATCAATCGAGCGGTACGGGATGGCGCGCTTCGCGAACATTCTGCGAACCGACCAACAGAACTCGCACCACTCGAGGGCGAACATCACGACCGGTTGCTCAGAGTCCGCAATTATGCGCCTCACAAATGCGTCAGCGTCGGCTGAGATCGACTGCGGTGCACCAGGCAGCGGCGGCGGCGCGGCAGCGGGTGGCACATCGAAGCGACAATTGGGCGTCGAGCGCGCGATGGTCAACTCCTCCTCGGTCATCTCAACTGGAATGTCGCTGAACAGCGGCGTGCTCAGATAGCGCTCTCCCGTATCCGGCAACATGCAGAGGACGGTGGCACCCGCTGCTGCTTGATCGCACACCTGCAGTGCGCCGGCCAGGGTCGCGCCTGCCGAAATACCCACGAAAATCCCCTCCTTCTGCGCGAGCTCACGCGACAGCTTTAAGGACTGCGCACCGTTCACCGGCACAATGCGGTCGATCAGTTTCAGCGCGACGGTATCCTCCGTGAGCTTCGGAATGAAATCCGGGCTCCAACCTTGCATGAGATGCGGGCGAAAGTTGGGATGGCTCCCGGCCGGCGATCGATCGGCATGGCGTGGCTGCGCGATGCCGCTGCCCAGCAGCTGCGAGTTATCCGGCTCGCACACGACAACTTGGGTTTCCGGGCGACGCTCGCGCAACACCCGCGCTACGCCCTTTAACGTGCCGCCCGTACCGAACCCAGTAACGAAATAGTCGAGTCGTTCGCCCGCGAAGGCCGAGAGAATCTCCTGGGCAGTCGTACGCGAATGCATGTCAGCGTTCGCCTCGTTTTCGAACTGCCGGCAAAGGAACCAGCCGTGCGTCTGCGCAAGCTCAACTGCCTTTGCAAGCATGCCGCTGCCCTTGAGCGCCGCCGGTGTGAGCACGACCTTGGCTCCCAGGAAGCGCATCAGCTTGCGCCGTTCGACGCTAAAGTTCTCCGCCATCGTCACGACGAGCGGATAGCCCTTTACCGCACACACCATCGCGAGCCCAATGCCGGTATTTCCGCTCGTCGCCTCGACGATCGTTTGTCCGGGCTTTAGATGGCCGCTGCGCTCGGCATCGTCAATGACGCCGAGCGCCAGGCGATCCTTGACGGACCCCATCGGATTGAAGGCTTCGATCTTGACGTACAAGCTCACGTGCCCCGGCGCGAGCTTATTGATCTTCACCACCGGCGTGCGGCCGATCGTCTCGAGGATGCTGTCGAACCTTCTCTTGGCGCGATCCATCTGCACCTCCCGACTTACGGACGCGCCTCAAGCACAATATTGAACGGAGTCTCTGTTGCACGCCGGAATCGCGTAAAGCCGCCTTGATCGACTACTACTGCGCGCAGCCGCTGCTCTCCGGCCTGTGCGCCGAGCGCAGGGCCACGCCTGGCGAGCGACACAGGTACGCAGATCAACGCCGATGCGCCGTAGTACACCCGCCCGACCGGGTTCAGATTGTCCTCGACATGATCGCCTGCAAACGGCTCGACGATCATGCAGTTGCCGTCGGGCTTGAGCGCCTGACGCGCGTGGCGCGCCGCGCCGGCCGGATCAGCCATGTCGTGCAGACAGTCGAAGAACGCGACGAAGTCGAAGTCGCGGCCCTGGTACGTCGTTGCATCGGCCACTTCGAAGCGCGCGTTGCTCACGCCCGCTTCAGTCGCCCGTCCGCGCGCGGTCTCGATCGAGGCAGCGTGATAGTCAATACCCACGAATTCGGAATTCGGAAATGCTTGAGCCATAAGAATCGTGCTTGCGCCGTGCCCGCAACCCACGTCGGCGGCCCGGCCGCCAGCCGTCAGCTTCCGAACAACGCCGTCCAGCGCCGGAAGCCACGAAGAGAGAAGGTTGGCATTGTAACCCGCGCGAAAGAAACGTTCCGTGCCATGGAATAGACACGGATGATGCTCGCCCCACTCCATGCCGTTGCCCGTCCGGAAGTTGTCGAGTGCGCGCTGCTTAATATGAAAAAGATCCTGCACTATGGAATAGGCGCCAGGCAGATCGACCGGCCCGTGCGCGTCGGCGAGGCACAGTGCCTGCTCTTCGTTGAGGGAATACTTGGCGGTGGCGCTGTCGTACTCGATGTAGCCGCCGGCAGCCTGATTCGCGAGCCATTCGCGGATGTAGCGTTCCTGGGTACCCGTGCGATTCGCAAGTTCCGCGGACGTGAGTGGCCCCGGCGCCAGAGCTCGGTACAGTCCCAATTCGTCGCCCAGCAAAATCAGAACTGCGCCGATTGCTGCACCGAGATCTCCTACCGCGTTGCCAAGAAATGCATTGAGTCGTGCTTCGTTGACCGCCATGTTTAGCCCTCCCCGGAAACGGTTGATCGGCCGCGGTACCGCCGCGGCTCGCCATTCTTGCAAGGTGCTGTTCTACCAACTAGTAGATTGAATGGCAAGCTTGTCTGCTATCATAAGTGCTGCCATGCACAAGCGCGCCCCTGCTTCCAGCCCTCTCTCATCCTCCACCGCTGGCCGCGTCCTCGATGTCGCCGAACACCTCATGCAAACGCGTGGATTCAATGGCTTCAGCTACGCAGACATTTCGGGCGAACTCGGCATCAGCAAAGCAACCCTCCACCATCACTTCGCCACCAAGGCGAAGCTCGGACATGCGCTTATCGAGCGCTATTCCGACAACTTCCGGGCCGCATTAGCTGCTATCGATACGAGCAATTTCGGAGCGCCGCAGAGGCTTGAACGATATGTGCAGCTGTACCGCGACGTGTTGAGCGGTAAGCGGCTGTGCTTATGCGGCATGCTCGCGGCGGAATACGGCACGCTGCCGGAGCCCATGCAGGAGAGCGTCCGTCATTTCTTCGATGCGAATGAGACATGGATAGCGGGAGTGATAGCGCAGGGACGGCGTGCAGGGGTGTTTCAGTTGCGCGGCTCCGCCGCCGACGTCGCGCGCATGCTTTTGGGCGCCCTCGAAGGTGCCATGCTCGTCGCGCGCCCTTTCAATGACGTGGAGCGCTTTTCATCCGCCGCTCGCGTGGCACTCGCCGGTCTCAAAGACTCGCGGCACGCTGCCTCGTCATCACGCCAACGGCGCGTCGCGCGGGCCCGTGCAGCGACAGGGTGAGCTGCACGAGCAGATCCCAAGCAAGGGGCCGATATCAGAACTTGTAGCGCACGCCAATGGTGGGGTTGATGTTGGTCGTGGTGAGGTAGCCGCTGGCCACTCCGTCATGCACGCCGCTGTACATGGCGCCCAGGTAGGCGTCGAAGTGCTTGTTGAATCTGTAGTCGGCGTCGAAGGAAAAAGCGTCGAGGCCTCCGCTGCAGGCGCTGTGCGCGGAAGTCGAGCAGCCTGCCTGCTTCCCGGTGCCATACGCATTCTGATGGTACCCGTAATATGCCGCGGTCAGGTCGAGGTTAGGAATGACGCTGTAGCGAACACCGGTCCAATACACCTGCACGATCTTCTCATTGGCGTAGGCCGTGTCGTTGACGAAAGCCAGAACGTAACCGCCGATATCAGTGAAACCGGCGCTCAATGACCTCGTTGGATTGGTGTACTGGATGTACTCGTAGCCGGCAAAAAATTTGAACGGCTTAAGCTTGTACGCCCCCATGAGAGAATAGGTTGTGTTGTCCGAGACCGTCGCTGCCAGAGAATTCGATACCGAGTACCCGAGCCCCGGGAGCGCAGCGACTTGATCGGCGGTCAGGGAGCTAGCCGTGATGGCGCTGTTGACCTTGGAATAATACGCATCGAGCGATGCGCCCTCGAAACTACCACCTATATTCGCCTGGACGGCGGTGTTCGCCGATCCATTGGATCCGCTGAATTTGTACAGCGCCCCGAGGTGCAGCAGATCGTTGAAGCTCACCAGGTACTTCGCCGTCGAATCGAGACGGTCATCTTCGCTGCTACCGCCGCCGGAATAGGTGTTTGACGCGCCGAGCAGGCCGAAGGCCGAGGCCTTGTAGTTTGGGTCGTACAGGATGGTGCCTTCAGTGAGCAGCGTCACCTGACGACCGAAGGTGAGGGCACCGAAGCGCGCCGATTGCAGCCCGATGAAGGCGGTCTGGAAGGCCTGACCCGCCGAGCCGCCATCGACACCGACGCTTTGGTTGGCGAGGCTGAGGCCATTGTTCACAGCCAACGACTTCAGGGAATTTGCGATTTCGCCGGACTGGGGATTGAAGAAGGTCTCCGCCTGGAACACGGCCGACCAGTCGCCTACCAGGGGCTCGATGCCCTGCAGTCCGACGCGTGTCTGGCCCATGTTGCTCGGCGTCAATCCGACCACCGACTCGTCGAGGCTGTTCTGCCGCACGATGTTGCCACTCGCGGCCGGACGGTACGGGCTGAACGGCGCGCTGTGCGTGTCGTATTGAACACCAAGATCCAGGACCCCATACAGCGTGATGCCGTGCCATGTCAGGCTGTCTTCGTCGGTGATGCTCGGACCGGTCTTCTGCTGCGCGAACGCGGGAACGGAAGCGGTAACGGTACCGACCAAGACTGCTGCACACCATCCCAGCCTCAAATCGCTCCCACGAACCGAAGTAGGTTTGAACGGGAGAGCGTGGCAAAAGCGTTCCAGCAGAGACGCTCTACCGGTGTAATTCGTGTTTCTTTCTTTTGGTGTTTTGCGAACAATCGTCTTAAGCATGTACGCATAGCTCCCTGATTTGTTATTAGCGCTTGCAGACGGCATCTAATCTTAGGGATGCGCGGTTATGCGGTCAGTCGTGCGCCGGTCACAAACCGGTTGCTGGACATAATCATTGCTCATGTCACTATCACCGATCAGCAGCGGCTATCGATTTCCCATAATGCCTCCGCACTTCATCCGCTCCCGTAGAGAAACACGGTTGCGTGCTCGAGCCAAGTGCATTGATGAGAGCATTGCTCGTCCCACCACAGCCGCGCTTCCTCAGCGAAAAGCGCCGGCCGGATGTGCAAGCCCGTTCGGCCACGCGCATCGCGGATGTTTCCGTCAGTTGAGATCGCGCAATGAATGAGGCGCAGCAGTTGATTGGCGTGCACGCAAGCTTCCGCGCTCGCCGCGCGTAATCGGAACATCGAGACGTTTCAGGAACTCGTGCACCTTGCGTCCCAAATAGATCTCGGGGCTGCGGGTGCGGTTAGCCCCGGACGCGCGGTAGATCGTCAGCAAGCGTGCGGGGACAACATAGGGCAAACCCGTATCGCGTCGCGCAGTCGATAGTGTCAGCTCGAGCCAGCCATTACGACGTGTGAACGTCGCGAGCTCGCCTGGATCCGCATGAGGGAATGAGCACTGGATGAGCGGCACGTACTGAAAGGAAATGCTGCGTCGCTGGAGTCGGTCGTAACACAGGTAAGACGGACGGTGACGCCTTACCTGCTAACGTTAGGATCGCTATCGATGAAGTCTTGCGGTCTCCGATGGGGAGATGTTGGGCTGAGAATCCCTCCGGGGTGGCAGCGTCTTGTATTCATCGGCGTCGTGGTGGGCGCGATTAAACTGCTCGAATTGTTCGCAACACAGCCACTGCTCTTGTGTTAACCGGCAGATATCCTGACCTGTCGGTCCTGCATGATCTTTTTGGCAATGTCCCAAGGCTCCTTCTGGTGATCGGCGCTGGCATAAAGCATTAGGCGGTCTCAAGGGATCAGCGAAACCCCTTCAGCTGTAATCGTCAAATGTGGACGCTACTCAATAGAACTGGCGCTTTCTCAACTCAGTTTGGCGGAAATCGTCCTCCGGCAGGCCTGTTGACAGTCAAACCGACTAGTCGGTATGTTACAGCGATGCGAGAGAGGAGTCAGCCGAAGCGCCCCAGACCGGGGGCTCGCGAGAAGCTGTTGGAGGCTTCGTTTGCGCTTATCCGCGAGAAAGGCTACTCGGCGACCCCGGTCGACGAGCTCTGCGCAAAGGCTGGAGTGACTAAGGGCGCGTTCTTCCATCACTTCCAGAGCAAAGACGCGCTCGCCGTGGCCGCGGCGAATTGCTGGTCGGAGGTCTCAAGGGCCCTCTTTCAGACAGCGCCTTACCACAAGCAACGCGACCCCTTATATCGAGTCCTCGGCTATCTCGACTTCCGCAAGGCGCTCCTCAAAGGGGAAGTCGCGGAGTTCACCTGTCTCGTCGGCACTATGGTGCAAGAGGTATATGGAACCCATGCCGAGATACGAGAGGCGTGCGAAGCGTCCATCAGCGGCCACGCGGCAATGGTGGAGGCCGACATCGCCGAGGCGATGAAGGTTTACGGCGTTCGTGCAAAATGGTCGGCGCAGAGCTTGGCGCTCCACACCCAGGCAGTTCTGCAGGGTGCTTTCATCCTCGCGAAGGCCAAAGGCGGACCCGACGTCGCTGCGGCCAGCATCGATCATCTGCGCCGCTACATCGAATTGTTGTTCAAGGTCCGTACTGGCAGGAAGCGACTTCTTACTGGGCCGCAGGCTTTGTGCGGATATATCGCTCGATCCTCATCAACGCCGAAAGCGTCCGCGAGCTGCGTCTGGGGGTAAAGGAGAATTCGTCGTCGTGTTTCCCTCGTCCGAGAACGAAGTTCGAACGACCGAATCAGGTAAACCGACTACTTCGAGGACGCGAACCTACCTGGCGAGACTCGGGAGGACCGTGACGATCACGCCACTGTCGGTCGGACGGGACATTGACACCATCAACCCGAAGGCCCGGAAATGTAAAGGAGAAATGAGTCATGAAAAAGACAGCAATGTCGCGCCGCACACTGCTCGGGGCGGGTGTCTGCACGCTGGCTGCAGCGGCAACCATTCCGGAGATTGCCAGTGCGCACCCAGAGACAGGACTGAGTCCGAAAAACGAAGCGACTGTCCGGAAATACTACACAGGGTGGGAGAGAAAGGACTGGCACTCGTTCGCCCCCCTGCTGGCGGACGACTTCACATTTACAAGCCCATTCGATGACCGCATCAGTAAGAGCGCTTACAAGATAGGATGCTGGGACACACAGATTGCTTTTATCGGGCGGTTTGACCTGACGCACGTGATTGGAACGGGCAACGAGGCGTTTGTGATGTACGTCTGTCACACCACAAACGGTAAGACGTTCCGGAATGTGGAGTATTTGCGGCTCAAAGATGAACAGGTACAGGCCGTCGAGTGTTACTTCGGTGGGCAAAACACCATTCCATCTGCGGTGAGCGGGAAGAAGTAACCATCATGGCAGCCCATCGCTTTTTTAACTGCAAAATTGGTTCCTGGTAATCCGTAGTCGGCGGCGCGCAATGAGTCGTTCGGTGAATGCGCGCTTAACTGCATGACGGCGCTCGTTTCATTTGGAGGCCTTGCGCGCTTCTTGTCTTCGGCTCGAGGCGATTCGATGTGCTTGGTAAGGACCCTGATCTGATTGGTGGAAAGGGAGGGACTCGAACCCTCGACTCCGGCATTATGAGCGCCGTCTGTCGAGGCCAGGTATCTGATTTTTCAACTTCTGGGCAGACGGCCGTTGCAGCTAAGTGTCTGAAAGTGCATCGAGGTGCAGTAGAGATATTCCCGCAAATCTCCCGCGCGCGAGAATGGATTGTGGCGAGCAAACCAGTAGACCTTGCGCGCCCTTGCTTCCGTTGCTGGAGCGCTCGTTCGCGTTCCTTCTCGAACAACACGCCGGTAGGGCCCGCGGCGTTAACCATTTCACACGAAAGTGAGCGACAGAGCGGCTGTCCGGAACCGGATTAGCAGCCTGGCCTAAGGTGAAATCACCCAGCGTGCACGACGCAGGTCTCCGGGCAAAACTGCATAAGCCCGTACCTTGGCGGCGCCCGCGCCGGCTCGACTACCTGCGCCTCCTGGCCACGGGACATAAGCAGTTGGGAGCAGAGGCACAGCAAGGGTCGGAATCTCTAGCTGACTCAGCGGCCTGGCTTCGGGACGGTCAACAGCGGGAAAGCGATTGAAAAAAAGTCATCCAGCGGCTGCCGACTCTTCACAATCTTCATGCGCACCACGGCTCCCTCCCAGCTATTGATCAGGAAGCGCGCCGCTTCAGACGCGTCGAGACCTGTCACGATGCTGCCATCGGCCTGACCCGCACGGATGGCCGCCGCCACAAGCTCAGTCCACCTTTTGAGCGACTGCGCCAGAGCCTTGCGAAGAAGCGGTGTATTTTCCGACATTTCCGCGGCGAGATTGCCAATCAGACATCCCTTGCCAAACCCGAATCGCTCGTAACGAGAAGCCATGAACTCAAAATGTGCGCGCAAGCGTTTGACCGGGGGTGCTCTCCTGTCTGAAAGCATCTCTCTCCGCGAGCCTTGGGCGTAAATCTCTAGGATCTCCAGTGCCAGTAATTCCTTCGCCTTGAAGTAATTGTAGAACGAGCCCTTGGGCACGCCCGCCGCATCGACAATGTCTTGCACGCCGCAGGCATTGAATCCGAGCGCGTGAAAGCGATCCAGCGCTGCCTTGACAATCTTTTCGCGCACAGTCGATGCCACTGATTGCCTCGGAGGATTGCTCGGACGCCCATCATAGTAGATGACCGGTCGTCTCGCTCAAAGGCACCAAGGGGGCGGTTTGCCAGTCGCAGATGTGAACCCCGCCAAACCCTCCTTGCTCGGACACGGACCGAAATCTACATCGCCGCGACGAGATGTGCTCGCTTGAAAAGGCAAGAGAAGCGAAAGTCTCGAGCTGTCCAGCCGCGAGCATGCTGGACGGTCTATGGAAACCGGTAGGAGACACGTCCCCATACACCTCCGAGCGCCTTGTGGTCCGCTGCTATGTCTGCCTTCAACGCCGTTTCGGCTTCCCGTCTGCCCTTTGCCTGCACGCAAGTCCAATACACAGCGGTACCCGCGCTTGATCATGCTCCTAGAACGGGGACCGACTCGACTCGCAGCGGAGTCAACGGTATGGGTATCGACACTCCGGCGCGATGGTACTGCCAGCGGCAACTTGACGCGCAATATGACCAGTCGTATTGTCTGATGCGCGTGTCGCGTAGCTGACGGAATCGATCGGTGACCGGCCACGCTTAAATTGACACCGCCCACTTGGAGGATCGAATGAATACCAATTCGCCCGAGCAGAACAAGAAGATCGTGCTGCAGGCGTTTGACACTTTGTTCAACAAGCGCGACTACAAAGCCGCGGAACGATTCTGGTCGCCCGACTACATCCAGCATAGTGCGCACATACCACCCGGTCGCGAGGGACTGTTCAACTTGGTTCGAGCAGCCCCTCCCGCCCTGAGATACCAGAATTCCCTCATCTTCGCCCAGGGTGACTACCTAATGCTGCATGGCCGGTTCTCCGGCAACGGACGCCCACACGCTTGGATCGCAGCTGACATTCTGAGAATGCAAGACGGTCTGCTCGCGGAACACTGGGACGTCTTGCAGGATGAGGCGACAAAAGTCGACTCTCAAAGTGGGCGACCGATGTTTGGCGATTCATTCCCTGTGTCAGATCAGCAATCCGTCGCACCACCATTGTCGGTCGAGCAGGCGAGAACGATCGTGGCGCCTCTGTATGACGCTCTGAATCAACCCGCCAAGAAGGATGTAGCCGCCCTGTTGGCCAAGGCCGCCGCTCCAGATTACAGATCGTATTCGACCAATGAGGACTGGCTCACGCGCGACCAACTGGCCGAAGTGTTTGAGACGCTAGGGGCTGCGGTCCCTGATTTGCGCTGGACAATCAAAGACGTCCTCGCCGTCGGGGATCAAATCGTCGTGCGGGGTGAGATGACAGGAACACCTACCGGCGAGCTGTTCGGAACTAGGCCGACCGGCAAGGGCTTTAGGTCGATGTCGATTGACCTATTCACAGTTAAGAGCGGCAAGCTGTCGTCCGCCTACCATGTTGAAAACTGGGTGAGAGCAATGCAACAGATCAGTAAATAAGCCACGCGTATGTGACCGGTCCTCGCACCTCAAGCCGCTTGCCTAAGATCCCTCGGTGATCCGAATCTTCGCGGGTATGCGGTCCTGGGCAAAATCTTCTTTGGGTGCGGCCGAACGGAAACCTCTTGAGCGCCGCCAGCTTATCGACGAAGTCCCGCCCACGCGCACGGTGCTGCATGTGGTCGGAGGATAGCGTAACTGGTTGAATGGAAAGGGAGGGACTCGAACCCTCGACCCCGGCATTATGAGTCCGGTACTTGGGAAATCTAGACAATATGGCCTGCCGCGCATTGGCGGCTAGGCGTTGTTGAGAAGGCTGAGGAGAAGAGGTCTGCCTCCCGGTATCGTGGGTTGCGCACCGGGGTGCGCCGAGCCACATGCAGAGCGCCCGAGGGCGACTGCTGCAAAATCAGAGGAGGCAGACCATGGATAGGATTATCACTTCGTTTGTCGGATTGGATGTACACAAGGACTCGATTGCCGTGGCGATAGCGCCGACGGGGCGCGAACCTCCGCGCTTTGTAGGGACGGTGATGCCGCAGTGGGCGCCGTTGTCCAAAGCACTGGGGCGGTTGGGGCGAGCCCGAGAGCTGCAGATCGTGTACGAGGCGGGCCCCTGGCGAGCACAACTGCGTTTGGCCCAGCGCTACCGGCATCTCTCGGCGCGCAAGCTCGCGCTGAACAAGATCTGCGTGGCGATCGCGCGCGAGCTCTCGGCCTTCGTCTGGGACATCGCCCGCCAGGTCAAGCCGAGCGTATGATTGTCGCGCAGCATCGAGACACATTCAAAGCAGGAGGTCACAGCGCCCAGCTATCCGCATCACCATCGAACCGACAACGCACGGGTCACGCGACACGAGAGCACCGATGAGGGGAATCCTCGAACGGGCTATGTGGGCATCCACGTGATGATCCCCGATCCTAGAGCGAGGCAGCCCCGCGACGGACAAATGAATTGCGGTAACCAACCCGCGGATATCAGCATGATTCATCGTCGCCGCAAATCCTCTCGCGTCGCGTGTCCCTTGCGCTGTTGATTCTTCAACGCTTAACACTTTGATCGCGAAAACCGTGAGAAAAACGCTCGCCCTCTTGACAACGCACGGGCCATATCAGCCTGTAACTTCAACAACTTGCCGAGGGGCGCCCGTTGCAATTGGCACCACGAAGCACAACTGAGCACAACTGACTCCCGCAAATCTCCCGCAGCGCTGCGCATGATTCACATACCACCTGATCCTCAGTCCGGTGGTACATCAAGCCCAAGAAACGGTCTGCCGCGCTGAGGGTTTCGACCTTCCACCGGCAAAATGATTCTCGTAAGCAGCTCTAGTCGAATGGAACACGAGGCAGGATCATACGCCCGCGAGCCAGAGAGGTCCGAAGAACCCAGCAGGTCACATCGCAGAAAAAGTCGTCACGGTCGCGGCGGAGAGCAATCGCAGGCACAAGGAGCAAACGAGAGGCGCCAGACGGTTCATCGAATCGACAATTGCGTTGGGGGAGTAGCCTCGGTCTTGGGCAAAATCACGGTAACGACTCCCTCGTCGTAGACGACTTCAGCGTACCCCGCATCAATATTGGACGGCAAGGGAACGCTTCGCTCAAATGAGCCGAAGGCCCGCTCCATCAAATGGTAGAACCGTGGCTCATCCTCGCCCGAGAATCGCTTAATTCCCCGGATTTGAAGGCGGCCACGATCAACTGAGATATGGATGTCTTCCTTGCGCATCCCCGGCAGCTCGATGCGTACGATGACCGACTGGGCGGTTTCCCAACATTCGCCGGCCAGAAGAGCCCATGTCGGGAAGGTTTTGTTTGACTCCTCGTTTCCTCCTTGCTTTGCTGCGCGAACGTACTGAGTAAGTGCACCGCTACTCCGAGTGAGCACCTCGCGCCAGCCCTCGGTAAGACTTTCCCATGCACGCGAGATACCGCGTTCCAGCTCCGATCGCAGCTTTCTGATGGGATCCATCGTGAGCTCCCATTACCGTTTAGGAACACCTTACGGCGCAAATGGAGTTAGGAGGTGCGCTTTCAAGACCACCGCGTCTAGCGCCAGCGGACGCCCCCGATGGGCCCGAACGGGCGTCTTCACTGAACCTCACTTCTTTGACAGCCATATCTTGCCCTCCACTTAAGCCTTCCATTCTGCCTGCGGCTCGTCGATAACGGCCATGCTGTCTTCCTCGCGCGCGACGATCAACTCTTCGCCGGCGACTTTGACCTCCGTACCGCTGTATGTTCCGACGAGCACCCGATCACCCATCCCGAGGTCAATCGGGCGGACCTTCCCGTTCTCGAGGATCTTGCCCTTGCCGACGGCCATCACGCGGCCTTCGGTCGGCTTCTCGCCCGCCGTATCCGGAATCAAAATGCCCCGGGTGAATGACGCTGGCGCTCGTGCCGCTTCAGGACCACGCGGTCAGGAAGTGGACGAAAATCCATGGCTGTCTCCTCCTTAGAAAATCAATGAGATAAGCACGCCCCCGTGCCAACCGGCACGGTGCTCAAAATCCGCTTTTTTAGAGGCGCACCAGAGATTTTCAACGGCGAATGACCGCGACCGGGAAATGTGAGGCTGAAGTCTACGGTCCACTGTCGGTTGACACAGGCGCCAGCCGGAAAAATGCCCCTTGAATCTGCACTGAGAGGCCCTATCTGGCTATCCCGGAAACAATCACTGGCACGGGAGGTGTTTGTCATGTTCGAGAGTCTGTTCTCCGGTTTCGACACTGATAGCGTCTTTGACGAATTCCGACGCCTGGAAAACGAGATGGTCCAACTCTTTGGCCATTCGCCGTGGCCGGCGGGGATTCGCGCGGTGGGGCGAGGCACGTTTCCGCCCCTCAACGTCGGCGCAACGCCCGAGCGGGTCGACGTCTACCTCTTCGCCGCGAACCTGGAGCCCAAGAGCCTGGATCTATCGATCCAGCAGAACCTGTTGACGGTCTCCGGAACCCGGAACGTGGAGGTGAACGAGAAGGCCCAGTACTACCGGCGCGAGCGCTTCGATGGCGAATTCCGGCGCGTGATCACACTGCCGGATGACGTCGACCCGGAGCGTGTCGAGGCCAAGTACCGCGACGGCGTGCTCCAGATCACCATTCAGCGCCACGAGTCCGCAAGGCCGCGGCAGATCAACGTGAATTAAGAGGAGGGCCAGTCCATGGCGACGCAGAACGTTGCGAGGGGCGGATCCACCGCCGTCGATAAAGAGGGTGGGGAATCCTCCACCGCGGTCGAAAGCAGAACGCGCGAAAAAGATGTGGTACTCATCCCCGCAGTGGACATCTTCGAAGACGCACATCAGATTATGGTGAAGGCGGAGATGCCGGGCGTCTCGAAGGAGGGACTCAACGTCCAGGCCGATCGGAACAGCTTGACGATCGAAGGCGACGTCGCGCTCGATCTGCCGACGGGGATGTCCGCCCTTTACGCGGACTTACGATCCACGAAGTATCGGAGAAGCTTCACCTTGAGCGGCGAGCTCGAGACCGCCCAGATTGCAGCCAGTCTCAAGGACGGCTTGCTGACGGTGCGCATTCCGAAGCGGGTAGAGTTCCGTACGCGCAAGATCAAGGTCGAGGTGCCCTGAGGAGAAGGGTCCGGCCGATCGCCTGCGCGATCGGCCGGACTTGGGGGGTCGCATCGGCCGCAGCTGATCTGAGCGCCTGCGCGACTATCTCAGAGGAAAGCCACGAATGCGACGCCCACGCCGGGTCTCGCGAGCCAAGAGGGCGCAAGACGTTTACCGTCACGATCGGAAGGCGGTCTGGGAGGCGAGCGGCGGGAAGCTGTTGATCAGCGTCGACGGTTGACCAGTCCGGTGTCCAACGTTGACCGTGCGAAAATGATGCAACGCGACGATTTTCAGCGAAGACTAGCTGTAACACCCGATCAGTATTTGGTGCCGTTTAGGCCAAGATTCGGGTCAAACTTCGACGCCTGTTTGCAATTCAGCCTTCAGAGCCCTTCGTCCCCACGGGAGACGGCCAAGCCAACACGTTCATGCGGCGTCTAACGATTCTTACCGACCGGTCATCTTCAGCGCTGCTTCGTGCAGCCGTTCGCCTTGCACCTTGATCTTAGATGCCTCGGCGGTGATCTCGCTAAGCTCGGCTGCAGTTAATTCGAGGTTGATCGCTCCAAGGTTCTCCTCCACGCGATGAAGCTTGGTCGTCCCCGGGATGGGTACGATCCAAGGCTTCTGCGCCAAAAGCCAAGCCAGAGCGACTTGTGCGGGGGTTGCGCGCTTTCTCTCCGCAACGGCCTTGAGGACCTCGACCAACGCGAAGTTGGCTTTGCGCGCTGCGAATGAGAAGCGCGGTACGCTGTTGCGAAAGTCCCCGGGATCGAATTTCGTGGTTTCGTCGATCTTGCCCGTGAGGAACCCAGCACCCAAGGGACTGAACGGCACAAAGCCGATGCTGAGTTCCTCCAGGGTCGGCAATAGCTCCGCTTCCGGCCCGCGCCAAAAGAGCGAGTACTCGCTCTGCACCGCGGTCACGGGCTGCACCGCGTGCGCGCGGCGAATGGTCTGGACACCGGCCTCTGACAGGCCGAAGTGTTTGATCTTGCCTTGGCTAATCAGCTCCTTGACCGCCCCTGCCACATCCGCAATGGGTACGTTCGGATCGACACGGTGCTGATAGAAGAGGTCGATGCGATCGGTGCGCAGGCGCTTGAGGCAGGCCTCCGCGACCTCCTTGACGTGCTCCGGCCGGCTGTTGGTGCCGCCGCGACGCTCACCGGTTTTCAAGTCGATGTCGAAGCCGAACTTAGTGGCGATGATCACCCGATCACGGATAGGCGCAAGCGCCTCCCCGACCAGTTCCTCGTTTGCGAAGGGGCCGTAGGATTCCGCAGTATCGAACAGCGTGACGCCACGGTCGTGAGCCGCGCGAATCAACTTCATCATTTCCTGCCGGTCGGCCGGTGGCCCGTACGCGGTACTCATGCTCATACAACCCAGACCGAGGGCGGACACTTCAAGCCCGCCGCTGCCTAATCGTCGTGTCTTCATTGCGAACATGGAAATCACCTCCCGCGCTTGCGCCTCACCTGTACTGTCTTGATTCGCTACCGCCACGCGCAGCCATAGCCTACCGCGTCGGCATGCGGCCGTATCTTCTGAAACCCCGGTGGCGTGGATACGATAGCTACCGGCGCCGTGTGGTCAGTCCTCCACATCCCGGCCATGATCGGACTCAGCGAGACTTAGGCCCCGTTCGTGCTTAAAAGCGCAACCCGCCGAGACCCCACCTCTCGACTGCTACCGGAGGAGATTTCGCCATGCGAGGCATCATTGGATCGAACCTGCTCTCGAGCACAGTGGCCCAGCCCACGAAAAAGCCCTTCGAGATCTATGACAGCAGGCTTCCCGGCTTCACGTTGCGCGTACAGCCGAGCGGCGCCCGGTCCTACTACGCCCGGTTCGGTCGAAACCGCCGCATCGCACTAGGTCAAGCAGGGACGATCGAGCCAGACGAAGCCCGGGAGAGGTGTCAGAAGGTGCTGGGCAACGTGGCGCACGGCCGCCATCCGTTGCACGGCCTCGGCGGCACAGACGGTATCACGCTTGGAATGTTCATCGCCGACACGTACACGGCCTGGGTCAAAGCCAGCCGACCGCGCACTGCTGGCGACACGCTCGAGAAGCTGTATCGGCACTTCAGGACCTGGCACCTGGAACCTCTTACCGCCATTACCGTTGAACGCGTTGAGGCGTGGAAGTCGCGATGTCTAAATGAAGGCCGCAGTCCGTCAACTGTCCTGCGCGATCTCTTCACACTCTCAAGCGTGCTAAGACGGGCTGTGAAAGAAGGTGAACTGACAGAAAATCCTGTGCGACGCGTCGATAAGCCGCGCATTGATAGCAGCGCTTTCTTGATCAGGCCGAAGAATCGCGGCTTCGGGACGCGCTGAGGGCGCGCGATGAGCAGATGCAGAATCTGCGTCCGTTGGCCAATGAGCGGCGGCAAACACGGCGCGAGCGGGTGCTGCCTCCGCTCACGCACTTTGGCGATCACCTGACACCCGCCGTACTGCTATCTATGATTACGGGACTGCGGCGTGGCGAGGTTCTCAAGTTGCGTTGGAGTTCCGTCGACTTCAGCCGTCGGCTCCTCACGGTCGAGGGCCGGAGCGCGAAGAATCGCCAGACGCGACATGTACCCCTCAATGAGGAAGCCCTGAACGTGCTGCGCCGCTGGCGCGAACAGTCCGGAGTTGGAACGCCTGTCTTTGATGTGGCCACCGGATTTCGGACGGCGTGGGGAAAGGCTCTCAAGCGCGCGGGGATCAGCAAATTCCGCTGGCACGATCTGCGTCATCACTTTGCTCGCGCCTGGTCCAGCACGGCGTTCCGCTGAACACAGTGCGTGAGCTTCTGGGTCACAGCACCGTCGACATGTCCCTGCGCTACGCGCATCTTGCGCCCGACCAGCGACGCGAAGCGGTCGCGAATCTTAATGAACGGCCGCTTCTTACGCTGACGATACGCCTACAGTGGGCGGGCTCTCCGGCGGTGAGTGGTTACCCTGCTGTGCCCTTGCGGGCAGATGGGGCTACAGACTATCCCGCCGGAATGTTCCGTTACCCAGATTTTGGTTTGCGGTTATAAGCGCAGTCGAAAACACCTGGATTTCCCGGTCAAAATCGGTAAAGGGTCGACTTTCTGCGCTTACCATGCGCTTACGGCGAACAGCCTGTTTCGACGGCGCTCCGTATCACGCTGATCTGATTGGTGGAAAGGGAGGGACTCGAACCCTCGACCCCGGCATTATGAGTGCCGTGCTCTAACCAGCTGAGCTACCTTTCCCGTGTAAAACCAAGCAGTTACCCAGTGTGATTCTTGCGCATTGGGCTCCTGCAAAGCGCCAGAGTGCAAGTCTACGTACGGTAGCATCATCGGAGACAACGCCCAACCCCCGAATTCATTCCCGAACGCGATTTGACTCGAGTTAATCGGCCCCTTTAGCGGGCGCGCTAGTCTATCCAGTTAATGCGCGCTGTAATTCAGCGACGACCTGCCACGAAACGCCGTACTCTGGCTGCGCATACATGCCTGTCATTTATGGATACTCAAGTCTTGGTTCGAAATCTCCGCGACCCTCTGGCGCAACATCGAGCATGTTCCATAGTGGGTCGAGCAAATCATTGTGGCGGTATTGCTGTCCTTTCTCGGGAGGTACATAAAGGAGTTCCGAACCCCAGAAGTGCCAAATGCTATTTCCCTCGCGGTGAAAGACATTCAGCATCGGCATGTCCCATTCCTCACCGGCTTCGAATTCTTGTTGCTCACGCATCTGCGCTGAGAGTTTCGTTGAGTCCCCATAGTAGTCGGCATCGTATAAATTTCCGGCGGTCGAAAGCAGCGGCAGATGATGCCAGTGACGCTCGGCTGCGAAGTCGAGAATGCGCTGCAATGGGGATTTTGCGACCACCCAGAAATTAATTTGCTGCTGCATGTGCGGCGTGGAGCCATTTAGGCCATCCAGAAAGTGCGTGCATCCGGGGCACGGTCGTTTGCGCTCCGGTCCAAACATGAAACTATAGATCGCCAAGGTATTTTTTCCGCCTGCAAACAACGCCGACATCCGCACCTTTGCCGCTTGGCCCCGTGCATCCGCGCGCTCGAAAACATAGTCCTCCTTCACTTCCCCGCCGCGCGGCAAAGCACGGCGCTGCGCCGCGAGGCGCTCGAGATGACGTCGCAGCTCCATTTCTTCAGAAAGTAGCGCATTACGCGCCGTGCGATATGCGCTGCTTTCACCTGGAAACTGTAAGTGCTGGAGGGTTGGGTAATTATGCGTTGTATTGGTGGTCATAATTTTTACTGCGCTATGGTGGTATCGAGCGCCTCTGCGAACGCGATGCTGTTCCCATCAGGGTCCGGGGTGCCACAACATCAGTAACACCGATGTCCCGCGACGAGCATAAAGGCCCTATGTCCAGGAGATCAAATGACGTGAGGGGCCATGCTGCGCTACGATGCTCCTGGGAGCGCATCCACGATCATGAGCACACGTCACTATTTCAGCGGGAATACAGCGGCACGATTTCTCGCAATTGCGCTGGTGTTTAGCGTGGCGCACGCGGCCCTGGCGGACGATTCCGCGATGCAAGCGGATGCAAAGCGAGCCGCACAATCCGTCGATACTGCCGCGCGGCAAGTCGGCCAAGACGCCAAAGAAGCGGGCAAAGAGGTTGCCGACACTGTCAAAAAGGCCGCCAAGGATGTCGCCGACGCTAGTAAGAAAGTCGGTAAGGAAGTCGCCGATTCGGCCACCAAAGCCGGCTCCGAGGTCAAGGAAGCTGCAAAGAGCGGCGTGACGGCTACTAAGCAAGACGGAGCCAAAGACAAACCGAGGGATCCGAACAGTATTCCTGGGTCAAAAAAAACCGACAGTCCGTGAGGACTGTCGGCACTATGAAAGCAACAGGAGGTGCGTCAGCTCTTGCAGAATCTGCCGTAGACTGTACCCCCATTGAGACAGCCGTCACTTTCAATGTCGAATACCATCTGTTGCCCATTGGCATTTAGGAGCAGCTGTTTGCCGTCGACCTTGTAAGTCACTCGGATTTTTTGCTCCATCATGGTCAGGGTGACCGCGTCACCGGAGTTAAATTCGAGTTTCTCCATTACGAGGCCATTGCCCATACCTGCGCCCTTTGGAAGATATGTGCCGCTGAGGTTTGTGCCGCCGCAACCAGGAAGCGCAAAACAAGTCAGAGCCGATGCAATACAGGCAGCAGGAAACAGTCTGATTCGCGAAAATGCCATGGTGTTCTCCCAAGATTTTTATCATTCAGTTGAAACGTCAACGGGCCTATAAAACGCGGACAGTGTTTCTAGCTGGGTCGTCCGCGGGGACAGCGCTGCCACTTTTTTTCAAGGTGAGCTTTCCGCGCCGGCGCTCCGGTAATTCGAGCATACGGCTGGACGATGGGCAAGCCCACATTATTGCTGCTAATGGTTCTCGAGTAGCATGTCCGCGCGGATATTCCTGCCTTTACAATCAATATGTTAAGTTTGCACGCAGCTCTAGCATGTACTTGTCGCCGGCGTTCCAGGATGCATGCGCAGCAGAGTTTGCAGAACTACTTGCTAGCCCGGTTCGGCGATGTCGCGCATGACTTTTTGGAACTTCGCAGCGGAACCGCTAAGCCGGCCACATTGGAGAGTGCAGAAGCAGCGGGCTGCGAATTGAATACGACCGTTCAGGCATAGGTAGTGCAGCCCAATCGAGCACATTTACGTTCAGGGATTGCACGGTCCATCCA
>Ga0207049_1033_pt1 | contig 24682 bp, 28 predicted proteins | sample Alteio_BWMinCont_63_FD_153305 | JGI IMG/M metagenome (GOLD analysis project Ga0207049, IMG submission 153305) | Enriched cells from forest soil in Barre Woods Harvard Forest LTER site, Petersham, Massachusetts, United States -... | ecosystem: Environmental > Terrestrial > Soil > Temperate forest >... | reverse complement strand
GCCAGTAGGCACAAATTAGCGTATCGACGCGTAGGCAGTAATGGGGCGTCCTTAGTGCTCCCGGTGGCGTGATCGTTGACAGCCAGTCTGACTTTTAATTATCGGAATACGTAATGCATTATCAACAGTTCCCGATAATATCTTATGATGCACCTCGGCAACGGGAAATGAGAGACGGCGAAGACGGTAGTGGACTAATACGCAGTAGAGACCATGAGGCCGAGCCTGTGTGGATTGCCAGCAGATACGGTTCATCAGGTCACATGGCATCATGATTGCACTCGGCCAGAGGCTACATTGCGGGCATGGCAGTGCAATTTATGGGCGATAAGCGGATTAGACGTAAAATTGATGCGCCCCACAGAATGGCCGCGAGAAGACGGTGGCTTAGCGCAGTTATAAGTGGTTGCCGCGCAGAATTCCTGAAGGTAAACCTTACGAACTGAAATAACATTGCCGCAACTTTAGCGAAAGGATATTGGTCATGGACAGAACAGCTGCCGAGCATCTTGCAAACGAGGCTAAGAGTTTAACCTTCCGCGAACTTCCGCCAGAGGTTATCCATCAGGTTAAGCGTTCTCTGATAGATACCATAGGTCTGGGCTTTGGTGGCTATCTGAGTGAACCAAGTAATATCCTGCAGAGCGTGATCAGAGAGGCAAACGGGCCTGCTGAATCAACAATTTTTGTTAATGGACTAAAGGCTTCTTGTCTTGATGCTACGCTAGCCAATGGCTTGATGGTCCGCTACAACAATATGTTTGACAGGGCATTTCTCACAAAGGACTCGCTTAACCCTGCAGGCAGCAATTGCGAGTCGATCCCCGCACTATTGGCCGTGGGCGAGCGGCAGCACTCTTCAGGACAGGATGTCATCGTCGCAATCGTTTTGGCGTACGAACTCCTGAACAAAATATTTGACTCTTTGGGAGGAGACAACAAGATCCTGGACAGCAGAGGATGGACTCACGAAACGATGAGAACACCCTGCGCGATGGCATTAGTTACGGGTAGACTTCTTGGGCTTAACGAGGAACAAATGGCACATGCTCTGGCTCTCGCAGGGTGCTTCCATCTGGAACTGCGCATTTTGAATTCGGGCGAAAATGAACTTACCATGGCCCGCAGTTTGAGGTTCGCCTATGGCGCTTATGGCGGGATTCATGGCGCCATGCTGGCTCGCAAGGGATTTAAAGGCCCGCTAGACGTATTTGAGGGGCGTCACGGCATAGATGAGGTCGTGGCTGGAGGAAAAATGGACTTGGAAAAGCTGAAGCAGCCCAGAAAAGCCTGGACTATCCTGTATACACAGATGAGTAACCTAGGTGTCGGTGTACATATGCATGGCCTTATTGAAGCGACGTTAAAAGTAGTTAGAGAGCACGACATAAAAGCTAAAGATGTGGCAAACGTTAGGATTACGACTAATTCGACTACCCATCGAATCCTAGCTAACCCTACAACGCGTCGGTATCCAAAAAATAAAGAAACGGCTGACCATAGTTCTTATTATTGTGCCGCGGTTTCAATTCTTGACCGGGCAATAGGACTTGAGCAGTTTTCAGACGAGAAGCTGCAAGATATTAGAGTAAAAGAACTGATGGATAAGGTTCAAATTGAGTCGGACCCTAAGCTAGATGCATATTACAATCCCGGTATCGTGGAAATCAGCACCTATGACTCCAAAAAATATACCGGTACGGTCTTACATCCTAAAGGCGGGGCTATGAACCCTATGACGGACGCTGATATCGAGGAGAAGTTTCGGAGCGCCGCGGCAAAGTTTATGGGCGAGAAACAGATGAAGCAGATAATTGATACCGTCTATAACCTAGAGAAGTTTGATGATATTGGCGACTTAGTAAAATTGTTAGTGGTTGCCGGTCCGACAGGAAGGGTGCTAGTCGCGAGTTAACCCGACATTCAGTGTCTGATTGCGAGATATGTGTGTGGTGCGAATAGAAGTGGTCCCAAGCGTTAGTACAGATTTTCCGGGTTTATAAGTGAAGTCTCTGCCGGTGGGTAACCCGGGTCGGGTCATGATCATGCTGCTTTTTTCATATCAAGGTTAGCGAAGTACATCGCATTCGGTGTCTCGCCGCCGTGTTGGGTATGGGGGCGACGCTGATTGTAGAACATGAAGTGCTTTCCGATGCCCGCTCGCGCATCGCTGACGGTGTCGTAGGCATGCAAATAGATTTCCTCGTACTTGATCGTCTTCCAAAGCCGCTCGACGAAGACATTGTCTCGCCAGCAGCCCTTGCCGTCCATACTGATTTGGATGTTGTGGTCCTTGAGCACTTGGGTAAACTCAGCGCTGGTGAACTGGCTGCCCTGGTCGGTGTTGAAGATCTCGGGTGTATCGTAGCGTGCAAAGGCTTCGTCCAGGGCGTCGATGCAGAAATCGGTACTCATGCTGATCGATACGCGCCAGGCGAGCACCCGCCGGCTCGCCCAGTCGATCACCGCCGCCAGATAGACGAAACCACGGGCCATCGGCACGTAGGTGATATCCATCGCCCACACGTGATTTGGGCGCTCAATCGCCAGCTTCCTGAGCAGATACGGGTAGATCGGGTGCGCGGCATGGCGCCGGGTGGTGTTGGGCTTTTGGTACAAAGCCTCGATGCACATCGTGCGCATCAGCGTTGCGACGTGCTTGCGACCGATGAAATGGCCTTCGGCTTTCAGAAAGTCACGCATCATTCGGCTGCCCGCGAACGGGTGTTCGAGATGCAACCCATCGATGCGGCGCATCAAGGCCAAATCCTCGCTTGATGTAGGCCGCGGCAGGTAGTAGACCGATGATCTGGACAACTCCAGCAATTGCGCCTGTCGAACCACCGGCAGCCGGTGCTCGGTATCGATCATCGCTTTGCGCTCGCATCGTTGCCGCGACCGAGCGCGCCCGCCAAAAAATCAATCTCCAGTGCCTGTTGACCAATCTTCGCGTGCAGCGCCTTCAAGTCCGGCGCCGGCCCACGATTGTCAGCGGCCGTGGCGAATACCTCGGCAGCACGCTGCAACAGCTCGTCCTTCCACTGCGCGACCTGGTTCGGATGGATGTCGAAGCGCTCGGCCAGCTGTGCCAAGGTCAGTTCGCCCCTGATTGCTGTCAGTGCCACTTTCGCCTTGAAGGTCGCTGAGTGATTACGGCGTGGTCGTTTCATCTGCTTTGCTCCTATATATGCGGCTTTCACCGCTCAATTAGAGCAGAGTTTTCACTTATCCGGCTGTATGATTTCCTGGGACCACTTCTGTTTCGTTTTCACCGATGGCTCGCCAACCTGCGGGTACTCGAGATTGATGAGATCAAGTCAGTTCTATGCGTCTCAGTATCTCATCCGCTTATCGAGCGGTTAATCGGCACGATCCGCCGTGAGTAATTGGATCACGTGTTGTTTTGGAATGCTGTTAATCTAGTGCAGAAGCTGGGCTAATTCAAAGCGTATTTCAACATGTCTCGCGTGCATCGCTCTTTCGACGGCGTCACACGGGCACCATCTACGGACGCAACGCTGCCTGTAGCGGCTAAGCTTAATCACTACGCATGGCAGCAGAATTGCCAAGGCCTTTTCCACACATCAATCGCCGCGTAAATGGCATTTCGCCGAGCACAGGCGGTTTCGAGACCATCATCGGACTTGCGGGCAGCCGCTGAGCGGAGCGACGTCCGAAGAACAGCAATCCAGCACCAATGGTCTAAAATTTGATCTTTGGACCCCTCATGGCATTGATCGCCGCGAGTCCCACAATGAACGCCGCGACGACAAATTCGACGTGGAATGCGTGCAGTACTTGGAGTCTCATTTGTGTGTCTGCAAAGTCCAAAAGATGACGAATATCCACGGTAGGCAGTAACCCATAGATGATCGCGCCGGTTATAGCGGTTCCAAAGGCCGCGCCGCCGGTTCGACAGAGCATCATTAAGGCAGTAACCGCTCCCAGCCGTTCGCGGCCGGCGACAGACTGCACGATGAGTTGCGAACAGGACATCGCCGGCCCAAGACCTAATCCAGCCAAGGATCCCAGCACAATGACAATCGTTTCCCGCGCTGGCGCCACGGCGAGGCCAAAGAATCCAATGGATGCGATTCCCATGCCGAAAGCTGGCATGCTGCTGAGCAGGCCAGTGCGTATGCCAATCCGGGTTGAAAGCTGCTGCCCTGCGAGCATGCCGAGCATGACTGGCACAAGTAGTAGGCCCGCCCGCCCGGCGTCGAGCTGAATGCCGATTTGCAGGTAGATGGGCAGATAAAAAATAATCGCCATTCGGCAAGCCGAATTGGCGAGAACGGTGATCACCGAGAACTTAATGACGCGAATTCTTAGCAGTTCGATCGGAAAAAATGGCGTGTTGTGCTTGTGCTCATGAATCAAGAGCATCGTCCACAGCGCAGCTCCGACGCCGAAGACGATTGCTGCCCACACTGAGAGCCATGCGAAACGGTGCCCGGCGGAAGTAAGACCAAACAGCAACAAAGACGTGCCGACAATGAAAATAAGCAGTCCTCGGACGTCGGATATTCCCGGCGCCTCGGCGTGCGCGCGCCCGGGCGGCAATTGCGATAAGCGCCAGCCCGCTAGGACTACGAGCGGAATTTGTGCGGCAAATAGCCATCGCCAACTTACATGTGCGACGGTATATCCACCAATCATCGGTCCAAGGACATTTGCCGCAGTGAACACAATGGCGAAATAGCCCTGGAAGCGCACCCGTTGCCGAGGGGGTACCAAATCTCCGATCATGGCTTGCGTCAACGTCATAAGTCCTCCGCCCCCCAAACCCTGCAATCCTCTCCCACCAATTAGCCACGCCATTCCTGGTGCTATTGCACAGAGTAGGCTGCCCAGTAAAAAGACACCCAATGCGACGATTAACACTTCCCGCCGCCCGTATCGATCGCCAAGTCGGCCATATACGGGAATCATTACCGCGTTGGTCAGAAGATATATCGTAGCGAGCCACGAAGTGTCATGTAGCTGCCCAAACTCACGAGCAATCACGGGGCTTGCGGTCGCCAGCAGTGTTTGATCGGCTGCCGCTAAAAACATTGGAAGCAATACTGCGGCAAACAAACGCAGGAACTGAGCGCGCGTTACTTCTGGTACGTTATCGTGAGCGGTGCTAATCGTCGAATTCTCTTCGGTAATTCTTGGGAATTGAAATGAGTACGTCGGTCTGATCCTGAGGCCATACCATGTTTATGTCGTAATGTGTAAATTCTGATACATAGGAATGATGCTGCTGCGCGGTAGTAGTAATTGAGTATTCCGTCGAGTCGTTAGCGACGTTGAATGACTGCATCATTTACAGCAACAATCGGGTCGGCGCGAATCAACTTGTTCTCTAGACCCTGATGGTTACGCTCTTTGTGGTGTGCCAGACCGCTCGACCCGATGGGCTCCAGCGCCCCAAGTATCTGCGGAGTTATTGATCAATAGGCACAGCAGTCTACCCGATGATAGTGGCGATGGCGTTCCTGAGAATCTGCTGATCTCTAGTCGTAAACTGGCCGAGTCTTCGAATGACCAGTGCATGCTCAATGGTGTGATGACGGGTTTGATGGCCGAGGGTTTTGTGAGACCTGCCGCCTGCCAGTTGGCGACGAGCGCCTCGCCCAACGCTCCGGAGGGGCTTAACTGGCTGGTTATCGCCATGATGACGAGGTCGCGCTTCAAGGTGCTGTAGGTGGCGCTACTGATGATGACTGCGAGGCGTTTCTTAGTGCCGGCCTGCTCAGTGAAGGGAAATAGCACCAAGATTACGTCGCCGAGGCTATAGCCGGTCGTGGGTGGCATCTTCCGGATTGCCCCAGTTCTTCTTGAACGCGGGTTCGGCTGCCTTGGCGGCCGCCCGAGCGAGCCGCTGCGCGTTGCCGCGCGCGTGCAGGAAGTCCACGAAATCCTCCACCTCTGCCACGCGTTCGGGTGGTAGGGCCTTGAGTTTATCCATGAGGGTCTGCTCAATCTGACTGTTCATGGCTAATTACCTTTCTTTGCCGGTAATGACTAATTTGTGAATTCTAGTCCGATTAGCCCTGATCGCGCATTGTTGCGGAAGTTGGTTGACGAGTCCGATGGCAAATCGAAAATAGAAGGCGGAAAGTCCAGCTAAGATCAAATGCTGAATCGGGGCTGCACGACTTTGTTGCACACGGTGGGGCAAGTTTGGCGACTACGAACCCGGGGGGCGTGGGTTCGATTCCTGCCGGGCGCGCCACTCTGGTATATAGCTGGGCACCGTGTCCAGCTTCCCCTCTTTTGCCAGCGAAACTGCACGCGCCAAGGCACGATAGCTGCCCTGGATGTGCAGCTCGTTACCGTCAAGGCGTATCTCATCGACGAGCAGGTTGAGATACGCTTTGCCGAAGCCCGAAGTAGTGTCGAGCAGTCGCGTCCGTAACGCACGTGTGAATTTCTGGACGTGTGCCGGTGTGAGTTTGTTGAGCGGGACTTCCCATTTGTCGCGTAGCGCGGCGCTAGCGACCAGCACGTCCTGTCGCCTTGCCTGAAGCTTCTGCGAGCGCTCCTGCAGCGTCGTATCGAGCGGCAGCAGGCCTTTCTCGACCGCTTCATAAAGGCGCGTAATGCCCGTATCGATTTGCTTCAATTCCCGCGTCAATTGCTGGAAGCGATCATCTTCTGCGCTGCGTGCGGCGTCCTGACGCGTTCTTAACTCCCGGAGCATGATTTCCACCCGGCTGGGCGTGAACACCTTGTCGGCCAGCGTGGTGAGAACGATCTGTTCCGTCGATTCGCGGCTCAGGTTTCGCGCGGTGCAGCGATGCACTCCTATGCTCATTCGGGTGGTGCACTTGTAATATCGATAACGTCCGCTCTTTCCCGTCGCCTGCGTCATGCTGGCTCCGCAGTCTCCGCATTTCATGAGCCCTATGAGCAGGGCAGGGGAGGCCAGTTGTTGCCCCGGTGTTTTGCTGGGCTGCCGGGCATGGCGTCTGGCGGCCACGCGGTCGAAGGCGGCCTCGTCGATGATCGCGGGCACCTCCACCTTGATCCACTCGGTGAGCGGTTTTATCTTCGCGGTGCGCCATTCGTGGCGGTTGAAGTAAAACTCACCCATGTAGACGCGATTGGAGAGCACGGCATCGATTTTCTGCATGCGCCAGGGACGGCCCCGCATCGTGATGCCCTGGTCGTTTAAGTGCGTGGTGAGGGTTTTCATGCCCAGGCTGCGGCCGTTGTGCCCGTGCAGGTACAGCTCGAAGATCTTGCGTACCGTTTCGGCTTCTACGGGCTCGATGTCCATGCGGCGCTTTTGCCGGCCGCGCGAAGCGGCGATCCCCACATCGACCACGCGATAGCCAAACGGCGCACGCGAGCCGTTCCAGTAGCCCTGACGGGCGTTCTCCTTCATCGCTCTCAGGGTGTGCTTGGCGTTCTCCTTGCTCTGGTATTCGTCAAAGAGACTGAAGAGCTTCCTCGCCATCTCGCCGCTGGGATCATCGCCGGTTTGCTGCGTAATTGAGATCACCTTCACGCCGGACTTCTTGAGCTTGCGCTCGTAGAGCCCGAACTCCAGCGCATCGCGAAAGAAGCGGGAGAGACTATGGACGACGATGGCGTCAAACGGTGGAGGGGAGAGACACGCATCCGCTATCATCTGCTGGAACACCGGGCGCCGGTCATCGGTGGCGGTTGCTCCGCCCTCGACGTATTCCGACACCAGGCGATGGCCGTGTGCCTTGCACCACTCGCGCATCTGCCGCAGTTGGTCGGGAATCGACAGATCGTTCTCCACTTGTTTGCCCGTGGACACACGGGCGTAAATTACCACGTCCATTGCCTTGCTCCTTAGCTGTCCGTTGAATCGGTCTCGCTCAGCATCTGGCGAAGCAGACCGGCGAAATGCGCTTGTATGAGGTCGAGTTCCTCGCACGACACGGCGTCTTGCGGGATGTCCAAGCTGAACTCGACCGAGACTTCAGGATCCTGTGATTGCAATCATGCTCTTCCTCCTCTCTTTGCTCAAGTGGTCCTGCCCGGTCCGTGCCGTTCCTGCCGATTCTCGCCAATGACTGTGTCCAGGTCTCTGATGAGTCCGGCTCTGCCGAATTCGTCCAGGATGAGCCGCCGGAACGCCTCGAACTGGTGTTCCGGGAGTGCAGCCTGTGCGATCAGCAGCACGCGGTTAAGCCGTGCGTTGACGAGTGGAAGGATCGCTTCCTTCGTCAACACGGCGTCAGTCCTTTCGTATTCATGTCCAAATCCTCACCATTCCTTATTGCTACTGTCCCGTGCGTTTCATTTCTGATTCGTCATGCCTTGCCACATATTCGATGCTGCTGGTGTGTAATGCCTGTCAGGTTAGTGTTGATGTCCGCCTCGGCTGCCTAAGCAGAACGAGATCTACAAGGGACACGGGACACCACTCCCGTTTCGTGCGTTGGTTTTGCTGCTTGCCAGCGCTGCACGGCGCTTTTGGTTTGGCGTCGATGGGTGTGCCTGTTAGCACTGTAAACACATCGGTGGCCCATGACCCTGGCCTCGGGGCGTCAAACTGACGCGGGCACTAATCCGTAACGAGGATCATTCGGCGAGCGGCATTGCGCCACTCGCGGTACGAGACAGGACGACCGGTGTTCTGGCCATCGGGGAAGTGCGCAGCGCACCTTCGCCAGCCAGCTAACGCTGTCAGGAGACGACGCACAACGTGCGTTCCACGTGAAGCAAACGCTCGTGGGCCCTGAGGGGCCCTGCGAAATAAACACGGGTGTCCGGCGCGTGCGGAAATGCACGGTCGGACTCGGGCGAGCGAAACTCGCGACGTGGATGCAACCACTACCAGTGTCGGTAGATGGGTTGCGCCCGCGCGACACAAGCGCTCTGAACGGCGCCGTCTCGAGGACGGCTAGTCAAACAACCAACAAGTGCTGCCGACTGGCGACAGCTATTTTTTGCTACTTACAAGTATCTCCGAGCCTTGCGGCCGCCGGCTTTCAAGAGATCTGTCCGGCTAGGCGCTCTTGCGAGCAAAGGGCGATGCGTAACGAGCATCAAACGGGCTGACACAGCCAGCGTAAAATCACATCGAATTCACTTTCGCGCAGCGAGCATCCGGTTGATGGACATTATCGGACGCCGCTGGACTATTCCATTGTCCTAGCCGCCGCGCGGTCACATTCTGTGACCAGGAGATAGTGGGTCGAGTTCCGAATAAATTGCAAAAATTGTGAACGCTCTTGAAGCCGGTTTTCGGTTCTAACCAGACATAATGACAGGTGTCATTGCTGTTGGACAATCCGCGGTCCTCGATGTCGATTAACTCCCCACACCGAGCAGCGTTGGGGATAGGATTGTCGGAAATTAAAGGTACATTTCGTAATTGATGCTGCGACTGCACAATTGAATTGGCAGTTTCCGCGCGTTGAATCATTCGTCGCCAGGCACTGGCTGTCAGCAGTGCTGACACGCGGGCTGAACTCATTTAAGTAATTGTTGCGACGGTTGCCCTCGGCATAACCATCGAAGTCTTGAATCATGCAATCGCCGTCTTGATGGCTGTCCAATGAGGTAGTATTGCGCCGAACCTCTATGCATTACTCTTGTTGTGCGCGCCAGCGACAAACCGTTTTGACACGGCAGTATTACCAGGGGAGAAGGAGGAGTATCCGATTTGCGTAATTGACATATATCCGTTACTGCGTAACGTTAAAATACGCACTCCACTCTGGGGAGTCTAGGTCAAGTGTGGAAACGATATTTTGGTCCGCTGCGGCAATCAGTTGTTCGAGCATTGTCCTATTCGTTACGCCGTAACGTCTTGCCAGCCGTTCGAGGGCGAGATAGGCAGCTGTGGATACCCAGGTATTGATCCGGCGCTCGCCATTGTCGCCGGCACTAGCCCTGTTTTTGCGATAGGCCACCTGTCTTTCTACTGCTGTTTTTGCCATGGAATACTCCTCGTTACGCAGTAACGAAAGCCTATTCCGTTCCTACACACCAATTGGCGGCATTCATTGCTTCTCGCTTAAGGATTCCCGACTATGAATCGATCTGCTACGCTAAACGTCCATCCTTTCAACGCGAGCACCGGCACATGCATCCTAACGTTTTGGTGAGCAGCGCGCAGTTTTTGCGCGTCGGCTCGACCTAGATTGCTCGATGTTCAACTGTGAACTCCCCTTGAATCGTATCCACAAAAAGGGTGCTGTTAGCGGCCGACTCAAGGCCAACGATCAGTACGCGAAGTCCATCAATGTCGCAAGTGTGCCTTTCGATCGGATTGTCTGCTGTCTCGAGCCATGGGGCAACGTGACACTTCCAGCCCGGAGGTTCGATAACGTCCCATACGACTTCCCCTTCCACCCCGCGCCGATTATCTCGCACACCACTTGACCAGTGCACGGCAACAATCGCTTGCGTGGGCTCATCGTACGCTGGCATAGCCGCGATACGTGTGCGGGCCAAGTGCTTGGCGGAGTCAGAAAAAACAATGTTGGTCACGAGATCTTCCGCGAATAATGGTGCGCCATCATCGTTTCCGCAATCTAACGCCCGCGCTTAGCCGCGCCGCACAGCGCAGTGAGTGAGGTATCCCCGAGCCCGCAGGGCGAGGGGCGTCGGACTCGAGCGCATTGTTATATGCCGTCATTCTGTATGCGTGCAGCGAACAGTAACTCTGACCAACTTGGCGTTCGTGCATTGGAGCTGCGAATGCCAATTAGTTCTTTCCGGGCACGGCCCATAACCGAAGACTCCGATTTCCCACGTATTTGTGTTCATGAGACAGCTCCGCTGAGTGTCGGTCATCTCTGAGACTTTGATCCCGTTAGCAGGGCATTCAGTTGGCTTTGGGGCAGGGCTAAATGATTCGGCACCTGCTTTCCCAATGATTTCTTCTTTTGTTTCTCCGATCGCATAAGTACCGAGGCTACCGCTAGAAACCTCGAGACCTTAACTGGTTCATCCCACGTTGCGAGTTCATACACGAACCACCCCGCGAACGCGACAACCAGCACGCCCAGCAGCGCAAGAATGGTGCCGATGATTTTCTTCACTTAGGCATATAAGGTGATATGGGGAGTCAGTTTCGCTGCATAACCTAGCCGCCGGCGCTCCGAAACCAGCCACCAAGTACGTCAAAATCTCCAGTTGTGACATGGATTTAGGTCCACTATACGGCATTTTTATTTAGCCCTAAACAAATATGAAAACCGGCACCGTACCGCATCCCGCGTTGAAGTCAGTCAAGTTGCTCGGCTAGCAACAAACCGTCTTGGCACGGGAGTTCTACCAGGGGGAGGAAGGGTATCCAATATCCGCGATTGATAATATTGCCGTTACTGCGTAACGTTAAAATATGCATTCCACTCTGGGGAGTCTAGGTCAAGTGTGGAAACGATATTTTGGTCCGCTGCGGCGATCAGTTGTTCGAGCATTTTCCTGTTCGTTACGCCGTAACGTCTTGCCAGCCGTTCGAGGGCGAGATAGGCAGCTGTGGATACCCAGGTATTGATCCGCCGCTCGCCATTGTCGCCGGCACTAGCCCTGTTTTTGCGATAGGCCACCTGTCTTTCTACTGCTGTTTTTGCCATGGACTACTCCTCGTTACGCAGTAACGAAAGCCTATTCCGTTACTGCGTAACGGACAAGAGGAACGATCGCGGGTTGGCCATACTCGATGATCTGCCGCTGTCCTGGATTCCTGTGAGCTTCGCGTGCAGTCATCGAATACCGTTTCGCGCTGCAAAGTTGTCCGAATCAGTGGGGACAACTGGGGACAATGGGGACAATGGGGACACCGCATAAACACTGGGTTTACATGTCCCCCGTGATTGGGGACAAGGTGGGGACAACTGGGGACAAAGCACAGGCGCCTGCGCCGATATATACAGTCCAGGCCCTACACTCGGCGCCTTGTCCCCATTTGTCCCCGGTGTGTCCCCGGCGGCCGGGGACGCTGCAACCCGCATGGATGCTCGTGTCCCCATTGTCCCCACTTGTCCCCGGTCTTTTGACGCGCGCTTGCTGTACTCGATTAGCTACCCTGGATGTGTAGCTCCTAACCTGATCTTCATTGGGCAGCTTATAAGATGAGATCCTGGCATGATTGAATCATCACCTTAATGGCTGTCCAAGGAAATGGAACTGCGCCAGAATGCGGTTCGGTTAATAAGCCCTGCGCCAGTAGTAGGTGGGACGTCGATTGCGCCAGATTTGAGCCCGTCACGAGAATCGGTAGGGGTCCATAACTTTGAAAATTGGTATCAGAAGCCGCATGAATGCTGGGGTTGAGCGCATCGTCACTACCGGTTCGCACCGCTAGTAACGATGCGCGTTGGCGCAGACAGTTGGCGCAAGAAAGTGAGGAATTGGCGCAGGGATCGCGGCGGCGGCCGCTGCGACGCGCTAACAGGATTTTGCCCGCAAGCCTTATCCGTAGGTGCATAGTTGGCGCACCAAGCGTTCGGTATGGTACAGCGGTACGGACCATGATCGGCGGGTAAACCCCGCTCGACTACGGCGCACGGGCAATCGTAAATCGCTACGCCGACGCGATATGATGTAATGCGGCAAGGACGCGGATTAATGCTTCATGCGCAGTATGGGCCCCGAGGGGCGGGATGGTTACGAGTATCTCCGAGCCTTGCCACTCCACCGGCGTTTCAGGAGATCTGTCCGGTTGCAGGCGCTCTTGCGAGCAAAAGGTGATGCGCAAACGGGCATCAAGCGGGCCGACACAACGAACGAAGTCCAATACAGTCCATGGTCGTCCACAGACAGATTCTGTCGATGTTTTGCTGAGCGCGATGGCAGTTCAGCGACTCATCTCGCAGTTGACGCCGTGACTTTGGAATCGTAGTGGAAGTTCCCACGCGCTCGGTCGTCGGGTGCCTGGCTGAAAACTGTCAGCACTACTGACAGTAAGTACCCTCACAAAACGTCAGCAGGTCGCAAAGTCGATTTGTGTGTCTGTCCCGACAGATAGTGTAGCAATGGGTTGTGGACTGTAAATCCCTCGGCACCGGCGACAAAGCGCTCGTCTATCTGGGACGCCATGTTTACCAAGGCGTCATTCGGGGGATGGATGTCGTTGCCTGCAACGACACTGAGGTGAGCTTTGTTTATCGAAACGCCAAGACCGCAAGGATGGAACGTCGGAGCGTTTCCGGGGCACATTTCCTGTGGCTGGTGCTGGAGCATGTGCTGCCCAAAGGTGTCCGGCGCGCCCGCAACTTTGGCTTTCTGCATCCCAACTGTAAGCGCCTGATCGCTTTGCTGCGACTGCTGCTGAACCTCACTCCTGGCCGCGGCGTGGTTCAAGGCGCGGGCGCCCATCCTGTGCACCTGCTGCGGGGCGGTGATGGTGATCGTAAAAACGCAGCTTCGGTCGGTGTTTGCTGGGACAGTACCGCGTCGTGTCGTCACCAAAGGCGCAGTGGCCATGTAGGCACAACGACTCTCGGCACGTATCGGGAGTTCAGCGCCCACAAGCTGAGGAGTCGGCTTGTCCCGGACAGGGGCATATTAGGACACTTGACAACCAAATCGGGCAACCGCTGCCGCATCGGCACACTTGAACCGGCTCACTCGCACCCGATTCTCCAGTAAAAAGTTGAGCCGGGCGACTTCCCAAGTATATATCTTCTGTGAGGCCCGGTCGCTCTCCGGGCCGGGCTTGTCCAACAAACGGTTCAGATCGTGGCATCCCTTCGCTCGCACGACCTAACCTTATTCGTTAGGCCACAAGTTTCTCAAACTCAGACACAACATCAGTCGCCTTCCCTAGAAAGGCTGCTAAGACCTCTTCTAGCTTGACGAACTTCGCCGAGTCGTCGTCGAAGAACTTACTATCTTCAGTCAATAGCGGTCTTTGAAACTGTACGTGAGAGCCGCCTGTCGTCGATACCTTTGGACCTTGACCAGTTGCCGAGATAGCGGCCACTCCTTTTTTGGCCGTCAACTTCATGGGGCCACCTAACATAGTGACTTTAAACTTGGGATCCGGCGGCACGAGCCCAAATCGATGAAAGTCGTGAATTCGAATTCGTTCGAGTAGATCGTAGTAAGGGAGTTTCGTCAATATCTCGGATTCGAATACGGCGCGATTCTTCTTGGGATTGGGATCGGTTAGCCTCTTAATCTCTTGCTTCTCGGCTGCCTCAAGCATCAGATCCGCGAGCGCGCGGCACGAGTAGACTGCCGCGAGCATAAAACGATACGCGGACTTGAGGTCTTTCTCTTTCTTTGCCAGATCGAGGAAAAACTGCGCTCTCTCGAGATGTTCTAGCACGCCACGCACTCTTGGACTTCCAATTTGTATCATTTGCTTAGCTCGAGGTCGCCACCTTGTGGCCTCACATGATATGGGGAGACAGTTTTGCTGCATGACCTAGCCGGCGGCCTCCCGAAACCTGCCACCGAGTACGTAAAAAGCCCAGTTGCGACTTGGATATACATTCACTATGGCATGTTTATTCGGCCTTAAACAACCATGAAAACCAGCACCACACCGCTTCCCGCATTGAATTCAGTCAAGTCGTTCAGCTATCGGGAACGATTGCTGACCAGGAGTTGCTGTTTGACCAACAACGTCTCGGCGGCAATTGTGCCGGCGCTACCTGGGCGCAGCAATTTCGCGAAGGTGACGAGTAGGTGAATCGCAAGGAGTAGTAGTTCGCGCGTGGACCACAGGGTATCACACCCGAGATCGCGACCAAGACTGTGCGGTGAATGGCAGAAAAGGTATACTTTGCGAATTCGCCTCCAACACGTAGCCCACGGTATTACGTAAACCGGGGCCGCTCCAACCTTATTCGACTTGCAGCAAATTAAGGAAAAATGACACTTCATTGTTACTCGCCTCGGAGCGATCCTATCCACTGATCCAGATCGACCGCGCGCGCACCGGATCGCTTACGACTATGCAATCGGTGTTGCCTTTGCGAATCGAGATCTCGGCCGCGCCGATATTTATTCTTGTCTCTCCAACTTAAGTTCGCGTGATTTCTTATCAACGAAAAACTGCACTAAAGGAATACATAAGACTCGGGGCCCAAGCACTCGGCCCCGATGTTTTAGGCGCACCACCGCTATCTAGCATCACCAATAAATGGATCGATGACACACGACTAAATTTCAATGGATCTAAAGCGGAAAATAGACTTGAATATGTCAAGTGGCTTTCGATAAAGTGCGCCAGTTGTTTCGGCATTGAAATGCCAAAAGTAGAAATACGATTTTGCACTTTGAACACCCATGAAGCTGGCCGCGTGTTGTTTAAAGCCGGAATATGGCTTATAGAAATTGATCAAAAACATTTTTGGAACGACTTATCCGTCACAGCAATTGTTGCACACGAAATAGCACACGTATTACTTGGGCTTCGCGGAATACAACGGTCCTCGAAACTGGATAATGAAGAACTCACGGATTGTGTGGCCGTTCTAGCTGGCTTTGGCCAAGTATTACAGGAAGCATATTTGCAACGCAGCATAAACCCGTTTGCATTAATGTTCGGAATAATCTCGATCAAGACTAAGCGACTGGGCTATTTAACCCCCAAAGAAATCGAATACATTTCTTGGCTAAAAATATCGATTGAAAAAAATCTTCCAGTTAAACGTTTATGCCCCATCGATACGACGTCAGAATATGTGGATTGTCTCGCCTGCGGAAGTAAACTTCGTCTTCCAAGGCGGCATGGCCATTGGATTGTAAAATGCACTATTTGCAAAATGCCGCAGTATTTGACTTTCCGCACATCCAATGACAAAGGCTCGAAGGCATATTACTGGTTTCTTAAAACACTTGACCAACTGCGTGGATTCGAGTGAAAGCACATGAATGGAGCGCACTGAATCGAAAACGTCTTGAGCGGTAACCCTCGGCTGCCTCCGAGGAGTACCTAACTTTTCCCTGCTTGGGGAGCCACGATTCGATGATCACAATTAGATGCACTTGCGGGGAGACGTACCACGCGGACGAGCAACACGCGGGACGTCGTATCCGGTGCGGCAGATGCGGGAAGTTCCTGGAAATCGTCGCCCATGCTCAGGACGCCGCCAATACCCACACGCGATCCGATTCGCCATCAGCAACGCATTCGTACGCACCAGCGGGATCGTACCTGCACCGCACGTTGAAGCGGAGACGCTTCCTCTGGATTGCAACTGTGAGTCTCGTCGGGATCCTCTTCATATCCTGGGGTGTGCATCACATCGCGAACTCGCCAGAAGAGAAGACCTCAACAGCGAGTTCGCGCCCTCCTTCTGGAGCAGGTTCCGCGCCCGTCGCAGCCGTTCAACCCGTGCCACCTTTATGTCTGGCCGATGCTAAGGTACGCCCGCAGTCCGGAAAGGAGTTGGGCTCACGATATCGTGGTGGATTGGGCGAACTGCGAATTGCCAACGGAACCGATGTTGATGCCGTTACTGTCTTGATTGACAACGAAACAGGCCTTCCACGCCGCGCAATCTTCATTCGGAGCGGGGAATCCGGCACCATGATGTCAGTGCCGACTGGACGCTATCGTCTCCAGTTTCGGCTGGGATCGGATTGGCTTTCTGAGCGACGATTCTGTCGTATACGTGGCACGTACGAGTTCGACGGCGCCTTCGATTTCGAGGAGGTTCAGGCGGATCGAGCGGTCAAGTATAGCGTCTTCACGGTAACGCTGCAGCCCGTACCGGAGGGCACAGCACGGACGCACGTGGTGTTGGACAAGCGGTTCGAGCTTCCGTCGCCGTGATTGGTCGTGGCGCCGACTACGCGCTGCAGCAGACCGGGGCTGTCATTGCTCGCTCCAGCCGCTGACTGCAGCGTTGAAGCAGCCTCAAGACTTCTGCTCAGCGCCCGGATTTGCCTTGGTCGGGGAGCCCGCCAATGCTCGAACTACGGCACCAATAGAACCTCTTGCCAGTGCCCACCTTCATCCCCTTTGGGGCGCCATAAATCAAGAACTTAGGACCTCAAAACTAGGTACTCCTGAGCCTTGCGCGATTACTTATCTACAGGCTCCGCCGGCCAACATCCCTCCATGCCAAGCTTCCGGTGGTCACGGTTCAGGCGCGCTCCATCACGCGATTCGCAAGGCTGATCACTTGGCCAATGTCGGGACTCGCATAAAACTCCGGCATCGATCGACACGCGTGACCCAGCAGTGCGGCGCGGTCCTCTTCCGAAACGCCAGCGACCCGCAAATCTGGCCCCGTAGGTATGCCTCAAATCGTGAATCCGCAACGAGGTGAGTCCCGCCGCTCGACGAGCGTCTTGCCACCGGTTGTTGTTCAACTTGCGGATTGATTTGCCTCGGTAGGGAAAAACCCATATTGGATGCTTGCCTCTCTGTATCTGCAAGATCGACCACACGACATTATTCAGTATTACCACGTGGGCCTTTTTGCTCTTGAACGCTTCGGGCGGAAATTCGAAAAGGCTGCGACCGATTTCGGCCACTGGGACCTCCCAGAGCCACTGAAGGCCGCATACATTGCTATCGCGCATCCCCGCGTTCACTGCGAACAATACCATTCTACCTGGATGATCCAGCAACAGCGAAAAAAGACGATGCCGCTCCTCCCATGTGATCTGCTATTGCTTGCGTGGCAATTCGGGCAGCATCGCAATCAACGGTAGCATCCCATCGAGCCACGGGCGTCCGTCGTCGTACCTGTAGGCGCGAGCGGCACGCTTCAAGATTGTGCGCACGACCTTCAGGCCCCGGTTAATTGTCGTCGCTCCTGCACCGGCTTCAAGTCGTGCGTTGATGAATCGTGCAAGCGTTGCGTCGTGGACTCCGTGCGGTTCAAGCTTCCATATGTGTGTAAACAACATGCACACGTGCCAAACAAGACTGTCTACGAATCGCTTATGACGGGACTCGTCGAGATAGCGTGCCGTTACCTCGTGTTGAACCTGCGATCACGTCCAGTTGAAGATGTTCTTAAATAACGTAAAAGCGAGCCGACGTATTTTTTGACCAGACGGGATATTGCCCAGCCAGATGTTGAATCTAAAGGGCCTCAGCTATGCTTTTTTTGGTTCAGTATAGGCACTACCGCTGAAGGCGAACTTGATCTCCGTGGCCGTTTTCGCCTGCCGTATGCTATTCAGGCGGTTGTATTCATCCCCGAGCAACACTTTGACGTTAGTGACGACCGCCGCAAGCTTATCGGCGGGAAATTTGCACGCTCCGTTTTCATCCATATGAATGATCTCACCTGGACATATATCCATACCGGCCACCGAGACCGGTACGTTGACTGCCTGCACGGCCATGCCACCATGACCGGGAGAAGCACCGCTGATCATGAACTGAAATTGAAGTCTGCGCACGGCATCCACATCGCGTGATGGGCCATTGGAGATCATCCCTACGCAGCCAATAGATTTCATTGACGTCGCCATGATCTCACCCACTAACCCGGCCTTGGCAGCCAGCCCCGGCGGGAATTTTTGTTGTAGAACCAGTATTGTAGGTTTCGGTGACGCATCCAGCGCATCGATGACATCCAGGAAGCTCAATCGGTTGAAATTCGGATCAGGCAAACCGTAGACGCACGTGATCGCGTAGCCAACGAGCGCCCCCAACTCCGGATACATGCAACGCACTGAAGTATCGGTGTACCAGTTTTCGCTCCATGGATTGTAAAGTCCAAGACAGTGAGGATTCGCGGGATACGTAGCCACTATGTTGGTAATCGATGGCGTATCGACTTTTCGCAGTTCTGCAAACAAATCAGATCCACTGTTCTTCCGCATGACGATTGTCTCCAATGAGGTGTCAGGATACACGAAGGTTCACGTTCTGACATTAGAACCCTTCTCAAGAATAAGCCGAGCGCGGGCAGAACGAGGTGCCCACGAGGCTGCGATGAGACATTACACTGTAAGTAAGGTGAGGAGCAATAAAGTGCTCGCTAGCGCAGGCTTTTTTGAGACGGGTGGTATCTGCCGCAAATGCCGCCGCGCTGAATCACGTAGTGCTGGATATGCTTGCATCTGCCGGATCTGCGACCAACACTCAACGCAAGACTGCACCTGACAGTGAAATTCTGGCACAATCAATCATTCTCTATGGGACCCAATGCCATAGAAAAAAAAGATGACCCGCCATTTATTTTACCTCCTGACCACTTAATCTCGCCGGAGCCATGTTTCTGAAGGATCGCGTCGCGCTGATTGCCGGGGGCACCGGGCTCCTTGGGACGGCGATTGCCCGCGCCCTCGCAATGGCGGGCGCCGACATCGCCATCACCTATCTCGAGCGTGCGGAGGCGGCGCGCGCGACCTGCGCGGTCGTTAACGCCCTCGGACGTCGCGCCTGGAGCGTTGCCCTTGATCAGACCGATGCTGATGCCATTCCGCCGGCGGTCGGGGCGGTCGCCAAGCACTTCGGCCGTCTCGATGTGCTCGTCAATAACGCGGCCTGGAATATCCCCATCCCATTTCCCGACCTCGAAGCGCTCAATCCCGAGATATGGGATCGTCTCTTCGCCACCAATCTTCGTGGGCCTTTTTTCCTAGCGCGCGCGGCGGCCCCGCATCTGAAGGCGAGCGGCTCCGGCCGTATCGTGAATATCGCCTCGTTGGCAGGACTAATTCCCCGGGGCAGCAGCATCGCATACGCGACGAGCAAAGCCGGGGTCATTCACCTGACGCGGTGCCTGGCAGTGGCGCTGGCGCCGGAGGTGAGCGTGAACTGTGTCGCCCCAGGCCTCATGGAAGGCACGCGAATGACGTCGAAGTTGCGACCCGAGGAGGCAGTCGGATCACGCGAGCGGGCGGTCCTCAAGCGCGCCGTGAGCGTCGACGATGTAGCCGACCAGGTCCTGACGTTCTGCAAGTCAGATAGCGTCACGGGCCAGGTGCTAAACATCGACGCCGGCGCCTTCTTCCACTAGCGTCCTGCTACAACTTTCACCGCCCGGCCGCACGGCTCCCTACTCGGCAACAGCAATTCTAATTGTGGCGTCAACTATTCAATCTTTAAACCGCTACCCTTAATTACCTTACCCAACCTGGCCATCTCGGCTTTTATCGCAAGCGCAAATTGTTCAGGCGAACTACCAACCGCTTCTACCCCAGATCTCAAAAACATTTCCTTCGTCTCTGTCGACTTGAGAAGTCGTACGGTCGCCTGGTTCAATCGATTGACGATCGCGGCAGGAGTCCCTGCCGGCGCCAGCAAACCATTGCTCACTACTGCTTCGTATCCAGGCACGCCGGCAGCCGCAATCGTAGGCAAACCCGGAAGTAACGCGGACGGTTCAGCACTGGTGATCCCCAAGGCCCTCAATTTGCCCGATTTCACATTCGGCGCGACGGGAACGACGCTGCCGAACGTCAGCTCCACTTCTCCGCCCAATACGGCGATTACCGATTGTGCGCTGCCTTTGTATGCGATCTGCACGATATTCACGCCCGCCAAGGACTTGAATAGTTCCGCCGCAAGATGAGAAAACCCGCCCGCTACACCCGAAGAATAGTTAAGCGCTCCGGCCTTGGCTTTCGCCAACGCGATCAGTTCCTTGACGGATTTAACCGGCAATGAGGGATGCACCACGAGAACGCTCGGTGTACTTGTCAACAACGAAACCGGCAAGAAATCTTTCACCGGATCGTAAGACGTTTTTTGTATCAGCGGTATCGTCCATAGACTGCTACCAATGACAAGGACGGTATAACCGTCAGGACGCGCTTTAGCGACAGCCTCGATCGGGACAACGCCGGTTGATGCTCGATTGTCTACTATTACCGGCTGGTCTAACGGGCCTGAGATCCCTTGTGCGATCGTCCTTGCCGCAATATCGTTGTCGCTGCCTGGGGGACCGGTGATAATGCGTATGGCCCTATCCGGATAAGTCTGGCCGTGTACGATATTCGCACCGAACATCATCGTGCCGGTTAAAAATATCCCTACTACAGTGCCCGTCATTAACACGCATGCCGGGGACAATAACCTTTTCTTGCCAGATCCCTCGGCATTGGATTGATACCCAGTCGCCGGCACAACTTTCCTGATCCATCGTATCATATTAGCCTTTCGAACTGTCCAGAGTCTCACGCAATTTACCGAAGTACAAGGCAGTCCTGATATCGCTTCAAGCTTGCTCGTTCATTCCGATTCCGAGTAAGTGAGGGTATTAACATATCAAGACTGTCAGGCGAAGTCGAGAACCTCAAAGATGAATGAAGGATACTTCATTTATCTGACACATGGTCAGGAAAGGTGAGCAAAGCAGTTAGCGGCGAGATGTCTCCCAGCTTATCCAGTCCCAGGGTCAACTCGGCTATCTGCTCGGCACGCGCGCGCGAATAAGTGCCAGCGAAGTCCACGCAGTCCAGATATTTTTTCATTGCGTGTTCGATGCCAAGGCGGTAGTTGTGGTCGTCGGCTCCGCTCCGGACACCCCGAGCGCTGTGGCATATCTTCTGGTAGATCTTGCCATCTTTCATCGTGATCGTAACGGGGCTGTCAAACTTGTACATGTCGCTTGATCCATCCCGATCAATGGTTACCTTCACTTTTTTGCGTGCTTCGCACCAGCGCGGGTCGCTCACCTTCGCGGCAGTAAAGTTGGGCAGAAAAACTTTCTTGTCGTCCAGGAAACAAGCGACGGTAATATTAGGAAGGCTGAAATGGGTTTCCTCGACAGTCGCCGGCTCGTCATACTTAAGAGTCCGCGATCTCGAGTAATTGATTCCGTGTTCTACGCTGGCAACATCACTCCATTCGATATTATGTTTGGCAATGAGTTCAAACATTGCGTCGACATTTATATGCACGGCGAAGCAGCAGGAATATTTCCTGATGGGAACGCTCATCATGCTGTAATTCTCACCGAGCGCCAGGTCAAATTCAGGGCAGTCCGACCACAAGTCTCCGAATCCAAGTTTCCCTTCGAGAATATCCGGTTGTCCGGTGTATCCTAGTGCGGCCAGTTCCGCGGCACAGATGCCATTTCTCCCCGTAAAACCGGCCTCGACTACATGCGCGCCGCTGCCGGCTTGCCGATCGATACCTGCGACTTGCGATGCAGCCAGACTGATTGCCGATGAAGTCTGCTCGACGTTCAACCGGAGCATCTTGGACGCCGATACGGCATTGCCGATCGAGCAACATGCACTGGGCGATTTGACCTTTCCGGGAGCACTTTGCACCAATGCCCAATTCAGTTTGCTCGCCACTTCATATCCGATAATGGAAGCAGAGATGACTTCCCTGCCCGGGAGCTTAAGCTTCTCCCCCATGGAAAAAATCGTTGGCCAGTGGCCAACCGAGTAAACAGTCACGCCGCCGCTTTTATCTTCCAGCTCCAACGCGTGCGCCGAGTTGCCGTTTGCAAGAGCCGCGTAGTCCACGCAGGTGCGAAAGCCCGCCCCGAATACTCCAGCCTCTTGCTGCGCGTCTTTCCCCTTGACGTACTGGATGCCAATGCGGCCGCAATCCATCGTCGACCCGGCAATGTTTTGCCCCAGGTGGCTGAGAGCCAAACTTTTGCTGTATTCGACTACCTCAGGAGGAATATCTTCATAGTTCGCATTGCAGACAAACTCCGCGATTTCTCTCGTTGTCTTGGCGCCCACGGTACTACTCCTGAGCAGAAAGCCAAATAGTTGGATATGCCTGACATCTTAGCCAAGCCACTGCCGTGGTGCAACTCTTACGAATAAGCCATCGGGTGACAAGTCGCCTATAGACTGCAAGGTCAATTTATTCAATCGGCTTAAATAGGCATAAGTTTCAACATTACGCTGATTACCGTACGCTCTGGTTTTAATCGGCATTAATGCCGGCATTCTTAATTACCTTACCTAGCCTGACTATTTCGGATTTCATCTTGACGGCGAGTTCGTCGGGTGAACCACCGGCGACCTCTAATCCAGAATTTAAAAACCGTGCATTCGCCCCCGGTGTTTGAAGGAACCGAACTATCTCCTCATTGAGGCGATTGATGATGGTCGCAGGTGTTCTTGCTGGCGCAAATAGCGCATTAATTTGTACCGATTCATAACCCGGCAGGCCCGAGGCCGCCACCGTAGGTAGACCGGGAGCCAGTGCGGACGGAGCAGCGCTGGTAACCGCCAGGGCTGTCAGCTTGCCTGCATTAACTTGTGGGTCCACGGAAGCTCCATCGCCAAAGGTCATCTGTACCGCTCCGCTTATTACAGCGTTGACCCCCGCACTGCTGCCTTTGTAGGGAATGCGAACAATATCGATACCCGCCATCGCTTTGAATAATTCTGCCGCGATATGAGTCGAAGAACCTGGCGACCCCGTGGAGTAGTTAAGTGCCCCCGGTTTGGCCTTGGCCAGAGAGATCAACTCCTTAACAGACCTTACCGGCAGGGAGGGCTGCACAACGAGAATGTTAGGCGCCTTGGTCGCAATCGTAATCGGTAAGAAATCTCTGACCGCGTCGTAAGGTGTTTTTCGCAAGAGTGGCCCGATCCAAAGGCTGCCGCCGGCGATCAGCAACGTGTAGCCGTCGTGCGGCGCTTTGGACACAATTTCGCCCGGGATAACACCGCCCCCTCGATTGTCTATTATTACTGGCTGCCCCAACGAGCCGGAGATTCCTTGGGCGATTAAACGTCCCACGAAATCGCCACCGCCACCGACTTCATTGGTTACCATGCGGATGGGCTTGTTCGGATAGCTCTGACTGAACACTAGTTCTGGTGTCAGTGTCATCATGCCGACCGGGAAGATCCATGCAAACAAACGCAGGAGTAACATAAAGCTTTCTTGAGATCTTTACATTATCGAACTAGCGACGAGGATACAAACGCAACGTCCGTTTACTCAGCAACACGGCATTGATTGCAACGATTCCTTCGAAATGCCGCTAAACTAGTCCGGCGATTGGGGGTTTGCTTACTGCCAATCCTACGCACCGGAAATTACCACTTCGTCACCTTCGACCGTGAATTTATGGTTGAATCCCTCTGACGCCCAGTCTATGTAGTTCACTGCATCTGCAAAGCGTGGATCTCCTTGGTGAATAACCTCTGGCCGTAGTTGTTGATCGATCATTACAGGCAGGAACGAAACCGTCCTCACGCCTTCGCGGGAAAGCACTGCTTTGGCAATGAGACTGCGCGTTGCATCGGCGCCATAAGGATAATTGTGATAACCAGGAACTGCGACAGTGCCATGGGTTCGCGCGACAGCGGCAGCCTCAGGAGCCAGTTTAGCTACGGACATTATGAAATTGCTCAAGCTGTAAAAACAGACCTTACTTCCGTAAACGCCAATTGCCTTGGGTATATGGGCATGATGACCAAGGATGAGGTCGGCTCCCGCCCCGAACGCAGCCGTTGCGGCAATTGGCTGGTAGTCGGCAATCATGCGCGGAATGTGATGAATGCCCCAATGGAGTGACACGACCACGACATTAACTTCTTTTCTTACTTTGGCAATATCTTCTACCATCCCTTCTATGTCCTCTTCGTAGGGGACCGTGACAACGAGTGGTGGTACGCCAGGCTGGTATTCCAACGGCCGGTAATAAGTATGGGCGCGCAGCGGCGCAACCCCCGCCTTATTCGGGCCCGCCGCAAATCCTTCTTTCAGGACGGAGCAGTAGGCAAGAATGGCAACACTTACCCCATTGCGCTCAATGATCGCCGGCTGTCGGGCTTCTTTGAGGTTGTGACCCGCACCAACCGATTGGATTCCTTTATTTTGCAAGAGAGCAATAGTGTCCAGCAA
>Ga0207049_1010_pt2 | contig 24728 bp, 23 predicted proteins | sample Alteio_BWMinCont_63_FD_153305 | JGI IMG/M metagenome (GOLD analysis project Ga0207049, IMG submission 153305) | Enriched cells from forest soil in Barre Woods Harvard Forest LTER site, Petersham, Massachusetts, United States -... | ecosystem: Environmental > Terrestrial > Soil > Temperate forest >... | reverse complement strand
ATCATTTTCAGACCGGCACTCCTGGTCGGACCGCGCCAAGAATGTCGTCTCGCGGAAAAAATCGCAACGAAGACGCTGGTTCCGTTGTCGCAGATCCTCCCCACTCGAATCCGCAAGAGCCTCATTACAGAAGCGGAAACTTTAGCGACGCGGATGATGGCCGAGGGAAAAGCGGCTCCTGCGGGAGTTCACGTCATACCGGCAAAGGACATCTAAGTGCGCGCCGTGGGTTACAGTCGCGCTGATTTTGAGGAGAAGACATGCGAATCAGCTGCTTCCTGACCGTCTGCGTATTCCTATTTTTCACACCCAGGGTTAGTGCTCAACAAGCCGCGGCGCTCTCCCCGGTTGTGCAGAGGTACGTGCGAGTGAACGCTTCCAGGGTCGTGCTGGAGCGTGTGCGCGTGATCGACGGCACGGGGCACCCGGCGGTGGAAGACCAGAACGTGGTCATCGAGCGGGGAAAGATCACGGCGGTCCAGGCGGGTTCGGACGCGCCTGCGACGGATGGAATCGCTGTCCTCGACCTGCGGGGGTACACCGTGATGCCGGGGATCGTGGGCATGCACAACCATCTTTTTTACGTCGCCCGGCCGAACAGGGACAGTCAATGGGACTCTGAGCCGCCGGTGCTGGTGCCGCAGATGACGTTCTCCGCGCCTCGCCTCTACTTGGCTGGAGGCGTGACTACGATGCGCACCACGGGGAGCGTGGAGACCTATGCGGACCTAAATCTGAAACGCGCGATTGACGAAGGCAAGCTGCCCGGCCCGCACATCGACGTGACCGGACCATACCTGGAAGGACCGCACAGCTACTTTATTCAGATGCATGAGTTGAGCAGCCCCGATGAGGCGCGGCAAATGGTCGAGTATTGGGCCGACCGCGGTGTCACTTCGTTTAAGGCGTACATGAATATCACCCGGGCGGAACTAAAGGCCGCGATTGAATCCGCCCATAAACACGGGGTCAAGATTACGGGGCACCTGTGCTCGGTGACGTATCTGGAAGCGGCGGAGCTGGGAATCGACGACTTGGAGCACGGCTTTTTTGTCAACACGCAGCTCGATCCTGACAAAAAGCCGGATGAGTGCAGTTCCAGCATGGGCGATTACACTTTGGAACACATGGAGCCCAACGGTCCGGAAGCGAAGAGCCTAATCGACACGCTCGTGAAACATCATGTGGCCGTCACCTCGACGCTGCCCGTGTTCGAGGGCGACATGCCCGGCCGCCCGCCGCTGCGGCAGGCGGTGCTGGACGTGATGTCACCGGAAGCGCGCGAGGAGTACCTCTACGCGCGAAACCGCCCGGCAGACAGGCCATCGCACCGCGACGGCGCCATGCTCTTCAAACGGGATATGGAGCTTGAGCGCGAATTTGTAGCGGCGGGAGGATTGTTGCTCGCCGGCCCTGATCCCACTGGCGACGGCGGAGTCGTTCCCGGATACGGCGATCAGCGCGAGATCGAGCTACTTGTGGAGGCGGGTTTCTCGCCAGTGGAATCCATCAAAATTGCCACGATGAACGGGGCAATCTACCTTGGCCGGCAGGACCAGATAGGGTCGATTGCCGCCGGAAAGAATGCGGATCTTGTCCTCATCAAGGGCAATCCGGCCGCCCGAATTTCGGACATTCAAAATGTCGAAATGGTCTTCAAGGATGGAGTTGGCTACGACTCGCAAAAGCTCATTGATTCCGTGAAGGGACGCTACGGCCAGTACTGACGCCGTGGGCATCGGGTGCGCCAGCCTTTGAGCGCTTTTGAATTTTGGGACGCCCCGTCCTTAATGGATTTCGAGGGTGGAGGCTTTTCGGTTCGGGTGGTACAGCGACTCTCTTACCCCGAGCGCTTCGCAAGGGCTCAGGGTAAAAGAGTCGCTGTCTCGCTCGAGCGCCTTCGAGTTCGCCGCGTCGATGGGATTGACGCGCGTTAAGATCCCCGCCCTTCAAAAACGGAAGGGTGGGCAGCCGAAATTCAAAAGACACACCCTCATGTCCCTCGGACTGGGCGACATGGCCCAAGTCTCTGCGCGATTGACACTGCACCTTCGCTGGCATATTCTCCGGGACAAATCATTTCATCCGCAAAGATTCGTCCGTGAGGTGCCGAATGAAACGTAGGCGGCTTCTGCTGTTCTGCTTGCTCGGCGGCGTTTTTCTGGCTTGCATCCCTACGCTCGCGCATCACGGCGCCGCCGCCTACGTAAATAAAATCGTGGTGATGAAGGATGCCACGATCACGAAATTCGTCTGGGCCAATCCGCATACGATTCTGTTGTTCGATGTAAAGGATGAGAACGGCAACCTCACGCATTGGGCCGGCGAAGCGGGCAGTCCGTCGGCGATTGGCCTCTTGGGCTGGACGAAAAACTCGGTTCAGCTTGGGGACGTCGTCACCGTGTACATCTATCCCGCAAAATCCGGCAATCCCGTCGGGCGCCTGAACAAGATCATTTTCGCTGATGGCCACACGCTGCGGGACAGCCAACTCGGCGGAGAGCCCAAAGACCAGAAGGACCAGTAGGCGACCGCATGCGCGCCTTTCGCACACTCTGCGGTATGTCGGCGGTCTTCGGCGGAATTCTCGCCTTCGGCTGCGCGGCGTCGGCGCACCACGGAAGCGCGTCTTACAAAACAGACAACGTGGTTGTGTTAAGACACGCCACGGTGACGCAGTTCCTTTGGGCCAATCCGCACGCGATGGTCTCGTTCGACGTGAAGGATGAGAACGGCAACGTCTCGCACTGGGTCGGCGAAGCGGGGAGCCCGTCGGCGATCCGGCTCCTCGGATGGAACAAAAATTCAGTGCGGCCCGGCGATGTCGTCACCGTTCAACTCTATCCATCGAAGTTCGAGAACGCAGTCGGGCGTGTCGACGCCATCGTGCTGGCGGACGGGACTACACTGAAAAATAGCCCGCGGACCGATCGCGGAGAAATCTCTCGCTATTGACGTCGAGTTTGGAAAAATCAAGGAGCGCCGAAATGCGAAAACCTTTGATGTTCGGCTCTGTCAATCTGGTGGTTGCCCTGCTTGTCTCCTCCTGCGCGTTCGCCCAGGACTCTCCCAAGCCAAACTACGGAGGCCCCGAAGATCTCTACGAAAAACTGGGCGACACCGGCGCCGGCGGCCCCGCGCCGAAACGCGATCTGACCGGATTCTGGGCCGGCCGGGTCGCACAGAGGCTGAACGAGATACCGCCGCTGACGCCGTGGGGCCAGGAACAGTTTCGCCTCCACAAGTCCAACGAGAAGTATCCCGTCGCGGAATCCAACGATCCGATCAAGGGTTGCGACCCGCTGGGTTTCCCTCGCAACATACTCTTCATGACGCGCGGAATCGTGTTCACTCAAATGCCCGGGAAGCTGATCGAGATGTCCGAGTACAATCGAGTGTGGCGCGAAATCTGGACGGACGGGCGGGAGCTTCCGAAGAACGTCGGCGGGGACACGCCGGGCGCGCCCGACCCGCGGTGGTACGGATACTCAGTAGGCCGCTGGGTGGACGACTACACGTTCGTGGTGAATACGGTCGGCACCGACGAGAGGACGTGGCTCGACAACGCCGGCCATCCGCATAGCACCGATCTGCGCGTCGAGGAACGCTACCGGCGCGTGAGCCACAACACTCTCGAAGTCACCGTCGCGATTGACGATTCGAAGACATACACCAAGCCGTTCGTCATCACGAATGCGAAATTCACGTGGATTCCGGAACAGGACTTCGAAGAAGAGCTGTGCGTGCCGTCCGAGCAAGCCGAATATCTGAAACTGATCGCCAATCCCGCCGCTAACGGCGCGCCAAGTAAGTAGCGCGATCGCGGGGCGACATTGCTCACTATTTGTCGCTGGATTCCGGCGCGGCGTTGCGCATGTGCCAGATTTCGGCCACGAGGAAGCGCGCGGTTTTGCCTTCCAGAGTGGGAACGAGCACGTTGAACTCGCGGCTCCTTCGCTTCGTGGACTCTTCCAGCTTCATGCCGTCCTGCTGGTAGTAACCGTCCATGTCGCACGGATTCCGGCGCCGTTTCGCGTCGCAAGCGAGAAAAAGGAAATACGCGGCGTTCGTGTCCTTAGGATCTTCGAGCACGACCAGAGCAGAATCATGAGTACTCGTTAACTCTTCGCAAATTCCCGGGGCGGAATAGATCCACGGCGGAATTTCCGTCCCGTCAGCCGGCGGATTCACGAGTCCCGCATCGGGGCAAACCAGCCTGGAAATCGGCCGCGTAGCGTTTCGCCCGACGAGGTAAGGCTGGATGAGCACCCAGTGTTTTCCGTGCGCCCAATCCGTCGGAGCGTTCTGGATGAGGCCGTCGAGGTAGTTCTCCTGTTCGATCGCGCTGAAGGGCAGCCTCTCCGCCAAAGCAGGCTGCTGAGCCTGCGCTGGGCAACTCACCGCCGCGAAAAAAGCCAGCGCAAATTCGGAGAAGCGCGAGCGGATTCTTGCTCCTCGCATCGTAGAAGCCCACCAAGTCATGATACTACTGCTCCACGAATTTGACCCTCGCCATGAAAATGAGTAATTTTTCGACCCGGGAGCCTGACTATGCCTCTGCTCAATCCACGTTCTTATTTGTTCGTACCCGGCAACCGGCCCGACCGTTTCGCGAAGGCGTGTGCGGCGGGAGCCGACGCGGTCGTCCTGGATTTGGAGGACTCGGTCGCGGCGAGTGACAAATCCAAAGCCCGCGCCGCTGTGATGGAGTGGCTCTCGGCCGAGCGGCCCGTCATGCTTCGCGTCAATACATCTGATAGCAGTTGGTTTCGAGAAGACTTGCGCTTGGGCGGACGGCCGGGAATTGCCGGTGTGCTCTTGCCCAAAGCAGAACGAGTCGAAGAGATTCGCCTCATCGCGGAACACTTTGGCTCCGAGGTGCCCATCCTGCCGCAGATCGAAACCGCGCGAGGCTTCCGCAACAACGTGGCGTTAGCAAGTACCGCCCCGGTGCGCCATCTCCTGTTTGGCTCGATCGATTTCCAGTTGGATCTCGGCATGATGGCTAACGAAATGGACTTGCTGTATTTCCGTTCGCAAATTGTGCTCGATTCGCGCCTCGCCGGCATCGAACCCCCGGTCGACGGCGTCACCACGGATATCCATTCTGCGGAGCAAGTGCGAGTCGACGGGGCGCGCGCCAGGCGTTTGGGGTTCAGCGGAAAAATGTGCATTCACCCCAAACAAGTGCCGATCGTCAACGAGTGTTTCACGCCCACGACGGAAGAAGAGGTGTGGGCCAGGCGGGTGGTGGAAGCCTCCGCCGCCGCGCCGGGTGCGGCGATCGCCGTGGACGGCAAGATGGTGGACCGTCCAGTCCTCGCTCGAGCGCAAACCATCCTCGCGAAAGCAGCCCAATTCCGCCGGCGCTGATCGGGCATGCCGGCCGCTCCAACAAATTCTGCTCCGCTTTTCCGGCTTGGGTGTATGTTATCGGCGGGTCAGGAACTCAAAATTGAAAATTTGATCTGTACTTTGCCGCCTCAATCCTAATAGCGCTGCGCGCCGGTTTCGGCCGGCACCGCGAAGCCAGGACCGCGAAACGCGGCTGCGCATCGCGAGAGGCGAAAACAGAGGAGGAGCCACAATGAAAAACGTGGTCGGTCGAGCGTTTGGGGTCGGAGTGACGGTGTGCGCCGCGGTCGGCATCATCGCGTCGATCGGCTACTGGAACACCCGAAGCGTGAGCGCGGCGCAACAACAGGCGGCGCCGGGCCAATGGGTCGATCCGGCAAATCCGAGTGACGAACTCGTAGATGGGCCGTATCGAGTTGACCCAAGCTGGCCGAAGTCGTTGACCACCCTGTTTCCTGAGGAAAAGGGCTGGACGTGGGGCGCCGTGCAAGGCATTTTCGCACAGAATCCGGATCGCATCTTCGTGGCGATGCGCGGCGAGCTGCCCGATTTAGCGAACACCAAGAAAAAGTACGTCGACATCGAGACCGCTTTCGGAATCCAGACGCACCTGGAAGTCCCCGGGCGCGGGATGTATGGGCGGAACGCGTCCGTGGGCGATTACGCCAGCCCGGGCGAGGCTACGGACACCTACAAGGGCATCGAAGGGCAGGACTACCGCTGGAAACACATCATCACGGTGTATGACAGCGAGGGCAACGTGAGAGAGGCGTGGACCCAGTGGGATTCGCTCTTCAAGCCGGACAACGCGAATGTGCTGTCGCAGGGCCGCGTTCACAAAATTCTGATCAATCCCTATGACCCCGAAAAGCGCGTGTGGGCCATCGACGACGGCCACGAAGTCATCCGCATTTTCAGCAACGACGGCAAGAAACTACTCCAGACGATCGGCACGTTGAACACGACCACCGAGAGAAACGCAAAGATGACCGGCAATACCGGGCGGCCGTCGTACATCCAAAAGACCGGTCCGCCGAGCGAGACGTTCGGCCGCCAGACAGACATTGCATGGCTACCCGACGGCACGTTCTTCGTCACCGACGGCTACGAAGAAACACGCGTCGTGAAGTTCGACAAGGACGGGAAGTTTTTGATGGCCTGGGGCGAGCGAGGCGAAGTCAACGGAAAGGAGAAGCGACCGGGCTACTTCAATACCGTGCACGGCATCGCGATCGACAACCAGCGCCGTCTCTACATCAACGATCGGAGCAACCGGCGCATCCAGATTTTCGATGAGAACGGCAAATTCCTCGATCAGTGGTATCTCGGCGACGGTCCCACCGCGACGTATCATATCTTCATGACCGCGGACCAGCACCTATGGATGTCGGACGGCCACGGAAATTTCAAATTCTACAAGTACGACCTGAACGGGAAGCTGCTCTACACATGGGGCACGATGACTCCAGAACCGGGCGGACTCTGGGGAACGCACCAGTTCACTGTGGACCAGGACAGCAACCTCTACACCGCGGAAGTATGGGGCGGCCGTCCGCAGAAGTTCGTCCCGCGAAAAGGCGCCGACCCCGCGCTGCTAGTAGGCCAGCCGATTCGCGCGGCCTGGACGAAGTAAGGCAGAGAAGAACGCTTTCACGAAATCCTGCCGCCTTAAGCGCCGGGGCGCAGCTTCGCGCGCAGCCGCCTGCCCCAGGCGCGTCCCACAAGTGCCGCGCCGATGAGCGCGTCCTTGGGGCTGCGCAGCGCGATCTTCGGTAGTTCCGCCGTGGCCTCCGCCAGGGCGCCGTTGCCCGCGAAATAATCGAGATAGATGCGGCGCACGCGGCCCTCGTTCCAGTAACGGGCTGGCGCCTGTAATTTTCCGCCCGTAGCCACGCCATCCAAAAGTCTCTTCACGCGGACATCGTAAGTATGTTCACGGAGCACCTTTTCATGGCCCGCTTCGGCGATGTGCTTCCGAGCCGATTCGTCGTTGAGATACTTCCGGACCAGGTCGGCGATCTCCCTGTCTTTCCGATAGCCGATGAAGTGCACTCCGTCTTCAAAGCCGATTTCCGTCAACTCGCTGGGCAACGCAGTGATCAGAAGCGCGCCCGCGGCCATGGCCTCAAACGTACGCAGGTTTGCGTCCTGGGGATAATCGTCTCTCCCTACGTTCACCACGATACGCGATTGCCGGTAGATCTGAGCCATGTCTTCGATCGCATACCGCCGGTCGAAATCGTTCATTCGGAATGCCTGAGCGAGGGAAGGGAGAATCAGTCCGCGCTTGCCGTAGATGGCGCCCTTCATCTGTCCAACCCAGCCGATCTCAAAGATGCGCTCAGTCTCCGCTCCGGAATAAAACTCGGCCTCCACTGCGTGCGGGAAAAAACACGCTCCGGGATGGCCCGCCCTCTGGAACCGAACGTCGTAACCCGGATGAAAGACGATGACTCGATCGAACAGCATGGACCAGGCTATGCGGCGTTTCGTGTACGCATAGGTGTCCACCTGGAAGCACGCCGTCGGAATGTCTACCGCCGAAAGACCCCAGGGCAGATAAGGAACATCCGCCTCCGGGTGCAGGATCATCGATGGTTGTTCCGGACAAACGCGCAATAGGTCTTCTACAGCTCCATTGAAGGAGAAGCCATTCTCCACGCAAACCAACCGCACTCCAGCTTGGCGTATTGCCTGTGCATAGCGGGCCAGCGTGTTGCACAAATTCTCTTCCCGGCAGAGAACCAGAATGGTCATCTCAGCCCTTGGGCGCAGTCTGGGCGCTCTGCCGCTCTAGAGGAGGAGCATTCCCCTTCTCTACCTTGACGGCATCGAAGGTCCAGAGCCAATAGCAAAAATACGGGAAGCGGCCCGCGGCCTTCCAGGCCAGCTCTAGAGATTTGCGGAGCACTCCAGCCACATACCGGCTGCGGAGGAGCGCAAAGCGGCGCAGGAACGCTGGCAGAATCGTCTCGCGCGGCGCCCATTGCCAGTGGTCGACTCGGACGATCTCAAAATCGCATTGCTCCAGGAAGCTGCGGAAGTTTCCGTAGTCGAATAGACCTGGGTAAAGCATGACATGGCCCCAGATCGGGTTCGGTACGCTACAGATGAGACGTCCCCCACGCTTCAGCACGCGCCGCATTTCCATGAGCGCGTAGTACGGATTCATCATGTGTTCCATGGTTTCGAGGCAAATGACAAAATCGAACGAGCCAGTGGGAAACGGCAGTGGCTCGCTGGAGGGATCGATGCAATACGCTTCGATCCCGCGGGCCGCGCATGCGGCGATGCCGTCGCGCGCGGCATCCACGCCCACGACTTGATTCGTGGCCTTAAGCAACTCCAATAAGCCTCCGCTTCCGCACCCCACTTCCAGGATCCGCTTATTCTGGCACTGCGGCAGGAAAAGCTGGATCGTCCACTCATAGCGATCATCCGCAAACGATCCCGCGGAATAGTAGCCGCTGTGGACTTCCTTGACGATTTCAGCGGAGTCTTTGCGATAATCTCCGTCATTGTTAGAACACCAGGAGCGGCGTCCTGTCCTCAGGATACCAAGAGTTGCGCCGGGCCTCGATTATCTCTCACTTTTACAACGCGAACCTTTACCCACGTTTCGGGGTCTCCTGCGCAACCACGCCCGTGACCGCCGGTACGGGCAGAAATTTCGACCTCGCTGTGTGGTACCAGTCTTGTCTGGCGAGCCATCGCCGTGTGCCGTAAAACCAGCGGGGCGGCAAGAAGCAGGCTGGCAGCATGGTGGCCGAGCGGAAGAGGCGTTGGCCGCGCGAGGCATCCGCGTGCATCACTCGATAAATGGTGTTCTCGGTGCGCAGGGTTTCCCATGGGCCGCCTCCGTCCAGCGTTAGGCGCAACTGGTCAGCCTCGGCCTGTACGATCTCGACGACGCAGCGCACCGCATCGTCGGGGACACCGAATCCAGGAAGCTTCTGGCGCAAGACCTCCGCCAACGCCGAAAGGACAACTTGCTTTTGACGCAACCCAGCGGTGCTGCTTCCCGCTGAGTTGTAAAGGCTGGCTTTGTGCTGCCGGTAGTGCGTCAGCGTTTCCGGCACGATCAGCAGTTCGCTGAGCGCCGCCGCAACCGTGAAAAGGTATTCGTCAGCCTCGATGCGCAACGATTCCGGTACGGGCAGAATTTGCCGCGCCAGTGTGGTCCGCATGCTCATGCGGCTAGTGCCCAGAAAACATTTACGCAGCCGAAAGACGCGAGCCGCGGCCAGGGAATTCAAGCGCAGCCGTTCCGATGCCGGCGGCGCGATGGGCTTTACCCGGTCCTCGTCGTAGGATTCAAGAATTCCATGGCCAACAATGCCAATTGCCGGTTCCGCGGCAAACGCTTCCGCCACTCGACGAAGCTTTCCTGGCGCCCACCAGTCGTCTCCATCCAGGAAGGCGACAACCTCTCCGCGGCATTCGGGAATACCCACATTGAATGCCGAGGCCTGTCCCCCGTTCGCCTTACGCAAAATACGAATCTCGGATCCAAAGCTTCGCAGGATTTGCGGAGTGCGATCGGTGGACCCGTCGTCTACAACAAGAATTTCGCGGTCGGCGGCGGGAAAATCCTGTTGCAGCACGCTGCGAACTGCCTGTTCGATGAAGAGTTCGTGATTGTATGTGTCGATGACTACAGTGAAGAGGGGTATCGTCATTAGGGTTGCTGCCGCCGATCGAACCCCATTATAGACTAGGCCAAGATTCGATGAAGAATAACGAGTGTTTACCGGAAGGAACTCTTGCCTAGGGCCACACATTTGCTGGCGGTCTGGTTGAGGCGGAGGTGGACATCGGCACACTGCGGGGGCTACTCGGGTACAACTATCATCATGGCCGTGCGCCAAAGTCTCTCGCGCCGAAGCAGGACTCTGGATCCGTACGACGATTTGGACGCCCTGCAGGGGATCCAACTGACACAATTACTGACACCGACGACTTAGAGCGCGGGGGTGTCGAAGAGCTCATATTGCAGCAAGTGGCTCGGTAAGATAGATTTACGCAATCCGTGCCCGAGTGACGGAATGGCATAGGCGGGAGACTTAGAATCTAACCGTATACATCCCCGCCAGTCAATCAACTGACTGCTATAAAACAACTTATTTACAGAATGCCTCCTCCCAAAGTCTTGCACAACTCTTTCACAGTTTCGCAAACTGAGGTGTAAATTCAACCCGCCTGCTCTATGATACGTAACCGCAGAAGACTTGCCACGCGGGCGTGGCGGAATGGCAGACGCAGCGGACTTAAGGAAGCTTGAGTGCTCGCTTGGGAAACCGGCGATGCAGAACTGCTCAAATTCGGGGAAACCTGAAATGGCAATCCCGAGCCAAGCCCGGAGAAGCACTCCAGCCGGGAAGGTGTAGAGACTAGACGGGCAGCACCTAATCCCCGGACTTTCCGGGGGATGGTGAAGGGATAGTCCAGACCGCAAACCTGACGGAAGCGCTCCAACGCGCAGCGTCCGGGCGGCGAAAGCCGTAGACGGCACGAAAATCCGCGGGGCTTAACGGCTCGTGTGGGTTCGACTCCCTCCGCCCGCACCATCGTTCCGCATTACCTGACACACGGTTGGAATTTGAACACAAGTCATCGTTGGTACCATAGACCAGAAGCTTTCTCTGCCCGTATAGTCGCTTCAGCATCTACCCGGGGCAACACAGTTTCCTCCCCTTCCCCCCTTGGTTACTGCCATTACCCACAATTGCGGCTGCTTTTGCGTCGCGTAGTCAGATAAAAGCAAAGAAGGAGCTTTAACTTGAAAACCTTGAAAAAAGTAGGTTTTGTCGTCGCTGCACTCGCGTTGAGCCTCTTGTCCATCCCTCAGTCAAAGGCCCAGACAACCAGCAACGCGGCGGCTGTATCCATGACTTTCGCTGTTAATAGTTCCCTGACAGTGGCGGCAACGCCGGGCAGCATCGTCTTCACCTCGACGGCTCCCAACACCGCCACCGCTTCCTCTGCGATCACCGTCGTGACCAGTTGGAACCTTGCAACGGGCGGCGGAAACGTATTCACGGTCGCCTACTTCGCAAGCATTAGTGCTGCTTTGACGAACGGCATCGTGAATATTCCCACCAGCGAGGTGTTCGCATCGATCAACGGCGGTTCGGCCGCTGCTTGCACGCTAGCCAACGTCAACGTCGCGGCTGCGAACCCAGGCGCTATTTGCCCGCAGATCTTCGGCGGGATCGGTGTTGCGGCCCAGGGCACCCACTCAGACACCCTCCTGCTCTCGCTGACCAGCGCTACGGCGTTCCCCGCATCCACCAGCAGCTACGCGGGTGCCATCACCATCAGCGCTCAGGCCACCTAATTTCTGAGAACCCCGGCCTGGTGCGCGCCAATTGCGGGCACACCCGGCCTTTGTTCTTCCTGAGGGAGAATCCGCATTATGAAGAGAGCCTCGTCCCTGCTACTCCCGCAGCTCTTATTCTTTGGGCTGGCCGTTTCAGCGCAAACTATCTCTCCCATGATCGTCGAATGCGGCAAGAAGTGCCGCGGTGAATTTTCCATCACGAACAATGGATTGACGCCGCTCGCTGTCACCGTCGAGGCCCGCAGCTTCAGCTTGGATACTCTTGGACGAGCAACGAATCGCCCCCTTGACCCTGCCGTCGACCTCAAGCTTGAAGAAGGCAGCGCGCGTATCTCCCCCAAAGGGACGCACACCTTTGCCTACCAGCTGAAGTGCGCAGATCCTTCCTGCTCCGTGGTACTGCTTTCTTCCATGGTTGTGGGTCACACCGCGGAGGGCATCTTGGTCCGCGTCCAGCTCGCGCACACCATCTACGCGTGTGAAAAACAGAAAGACTGCCGCAAGAAAGTACGCGCAGCGGCAGGGGGCAAAGTGGAATAATGCTCCGTGTTTGCCTGTGCGTCTTGCTGCTTGGCGTCCCGGTCAGCGCTCAGGTTCTTCAGCTTTCCGCGGGCCGCAGCACCTTGCTCGGCGGAACCGGCGGTGAAATCACAGCCTTCTTCCCTGAGAGCGCCCTCAGCGCGTCCGCCGGCTTCGCTAACGGCCATTTTGTTCTTGGTGCCTCCGATACTTTCAAGTTTCACGGCCTGGAGATCACCGCAGGTGACAAAACTTTCGGCTATTCGTTCGACGGTGCCGGCCTAGGCGTGACCACTCGCGGCCTGTTCGTGCAGCGCAAGGCACGGCACAATACGTTTGTCGTTTTCGTGGGTTCCACTGGCATCGGATATGCCACTCCCTTCATGGTCACCGCCGAGGATCAGCACATCGGCGCGGGCTTCTTCCTCCAGCGCCAATTTGCCAACGGTCTGCTTCTATCTTCCCTCGCAATGATTGACGGCGGTAAACACACTGTCGTGCAGGGTCTCTCCTATCAGGGTCACAATCACCGTCTCGCGGGTAGCGGCGGTCTGCTCCAAAACCAAAAATACTTCAGCGGTGAAGCGGACTACCAGCCGATCCACGGCCTCAGCTTCTCGGCAACACACAACGATTATTTTCTCGCCGACCACTTGACCGCAAACAGTCTCAGCGCCTTCGCAGCGCTTGGCCGCGTCACCCTGCAAGCCTCCGTCCTCGATGGCCGGTACAAGATGACAAAAACCACTGGCGCTTCCGCCGGCTCCAGCCTCCGCCTTAGCTCCATCACCGCGCGGTCCAGCTTCTATGAATCCAATCATCGCATCTTGCTCGTCCACGTCGTCCAGGAGAATTTACACCGCTGGACTTTCTCCGGAATTGTAAACCAGACATTGGGCCAAACCTCGTATGCCTTTGGCGGCGGCTATCGCGGAAACAAAATCAGTGTCAGCCTCGATCACTCCGTGCTTTTCTTTCCTATTGGTGCCAAGGGCTTTCAGCAGACCACCACCGTGCAGGTTTCCCTGCGCATTCATGACGCCACGCTCAACTTTCAAACCAATGTCGACCCCATGATGCACGTTCAGTACACAACTTACGCTTCCAGCTACGTACAGGGACCCCTCTCCGGACCGGCCATGATTAGCTACAGTCACAGCACTGGGGGCAAGTTCGTTATTGCCGGCGCCGTCGTCGATGAGCGTGGCCAGCCCATGGAAGGCGCCGCCATCCAGTTGCAAGGCGGCGCCGTCGTTTACTCAGACAGTCAGGGAAAATTCTTCGCGCGCGTGAAGCACGACAAACCTTCGGCCCTCGTCGTGCTCTTGTCTGAATTTGCCGCGCCGGGACGCTGGGCGGTGATATCCTGCCCTATGGATGCCGTGCCCGGCACGGAGGTTCTTATCAGATTAAGAAGGGAGATTGCGCCGTGAAGTTCACGTCCGATAATGACTCCCCTTGAAGATGGAGCCCCTGTATCTACTCCATCAATATTTGCCATCAGACTCGAAAACATGCATAGCACTTAAAGTCCCTTGCCCTTCGGGGCGTGCGGATTCGACTCCCGCCCCGGGCACCAGAAGTTCCCGCACGAACTTTGATCGTTGTGAAGAAGCGCTCCGCGATTGTTACCGGCCTGTGCACATTACGAACGCGCCGCTGACTCTTCTCGGTACCGCGCAGATCACCAACCGTACAATCGAATTTAGGCCCAATAGCCGGGACGTAGCGCGATGGCTTGCGCGCCCCCCTTTTTCGCAGAGCGCGATTCGTGACCATAACAACCGAGTCCGAAAGCAAAATTTCAGAAGAGAGTGCCGCAAGCCGGGAAGGCGGCTCTCGCGGAGCTGCACATCCGACTTGCTCGAAGCTCGAGGGTGCGCGAGAGCGAGGCTCAAAATATGAGGCCGCGGCAGTGCTTGCTTTCGGGATCGCGTTTTTTCTGGGCGTCGCCTTTGCGGAAAGTCCTCTGAACGGCTTTCCGCGCCTCACCGGCTGGGAATGGCCTTGGCGCGGTGACATTGACTTGCTGCGAAGCATTACCTTCCTGCTCGTTCCGTTCGCCTTGATCGATTTCGTTCTGCGAAAAGCCGAGAGCCCTGCCTTTTCCCGGGCGTGGATTTACGTCGGAAGCCTGGCCGCCGGAAATTTTCTGATGCAGATGATGGCGACGCTGGCCGAGCCGGAAGGGTTTGGATTGCTGCAACGGATCGTGCAGTCACCCATGGCGACAAGCTACTTCTCCGACGCCGAGCGCATCAGCGGATTGGCGGCGTGGCTGGGCCATTTCGATCAGGCATCGCTGGCGTTTCATTCGTCAACGCATCCGCCGGGCCCGGTGCTTTTCTACTTCATGTTTTTCAAGCTATTCGGTGCGCCGCTCGGGTCGCTGATCGGCGGATGCGCGGTCGGCTTTTTGGGGAGCCTGGGAGTTACCGTTGCTTATGCATTCGCCGGCCTGTGGACGGCTGACCAGCGCACGAAGCTGACGGTTTGCGCGTTCTATGCGCTCCTGCCCGCCCTCACGCTGTTTTTTCCGGAATTTGACCAGGTCTATCCGATTTTCTCCATGCTCCTGATTTTTTTCTGGTGCAGAGCCCTGCGATCCGAGCGTAAAATTTCGTGGGAAGCGATCTGCCTGGGGCTCACCGTCTTCGCCGCCGTTTTCTTTGCGTACAATCTTCTGACCATCGGAGCATTTCTTGCGTACTACGCAATCTACTGGATGTGGCGGCAGGCCTGGTCCGGCGCGGCGGTCGTCAAGGTCTTGAGGCATTCAGGAATCGCGGGGGGTGTCTGCGCGGGAGCGTACGCGTTACTCTGGCTCTGCTCCGGGTACAATCCGATCGGCGCTTTCCGCCACGCGCTGGCTTATCAAAAGGTTTACGCAACTCTGCTGCATCGCGAATATTTGAATTTCGTTTTTTGTGATCCGTACGATTTTCTCTTGGGCGCGGGAATGATGGTCCTACCGCTGGTGCTGTTTTATCTACATCGCGTGATCCGGAATTTTGAATCTGGAAGGGAAGACATCGCGCTGTCGCTCATCGGACTCGCCACGATTCTCACCATCGATTTGACAGGCGTTCTGCGAGGCGAGGCTGCGCGCGTTTGGTTGTTTCTTCAGCCGCTGATGATCGTGCCGGCCGCTCTGGAGCTATCGCGCTTCCGCGGCCGGTGGCGGATGGCGCTGTTTTCGATGCAATGGCTGATCCTGGCCGGTTTGAAGGCGAAGATGCTGTTCATTCGCCCTTAGCGCCGTCGCGCGGAATCCCGGGCCCATCCAGCTCCGTCCAAGCGTTCAGCAAAGTATGTCCCTCTGCGGTTCCGTGCAGCAATTCGCTGCCAACTGCTGTAGCTCGCCTCTTTAGAGGTGGGGTTCGTCTGTTTTGCGATACCAACGTCCCCCGCGTCTGAAGGCGCGGGCTACAACCATTCACCGAATCCACCGCGACCCGTCAGGCCATGTTTTTTTGCAACGTTGCTTTGTCGAGTTCGTGTTCCCAGCGCGCGACGACGACGGTAGCGACTCCATTGCCGATCATGTTCACCACCGCGCGGAACATGCTCATGAAGCGGTCGATTCCGATCAGGAGCGCCATGCCCGCCACCGGAATTGTGGGAATAACCTGTAGCGTGGCGACGAGGGCGATGAATGCCGCTCCGGTGACGCCGCTGGCTCCCTTCGAGGTGAGCACGGCCACGGCGAAAATCGTCAGCTGCTGTCCGACCGTCAAGTGGATCCCCGTCGCCTGGGCAACGAACAGCGCCGCCATCGTCATGTAGAGGCTGCTGCCGTCCGTGTTGAATGTGTAGCCCGTGGGCACTACCAGGCCGACCAGCGATTTCGAGCAGCCCAGCTTCTCCATCTTCTCCATCAGCGTCGGCAAAGCAGGATCCGAGGAGCTCGTGGCCAGCACCACGACGATCTCCTCTTTAATATACGAGAGGAATTTGATGATATTGAAACCCGAAGCCCAGGCAATCAGCCCGAAGACAACCAGCACAAACAAAATGCAAGTGGTGTAAAACACCACGATCAATTTTGCGAGTGGGCCCAGGGACGCAATTCCATAGCGTCCGACCGTGAAAGCCATCGCGCCAAACGCGCCGATGGGAGCGAGCCCCATCAGAATATTGATCACGCCGAACACCGCGTGCGTCATCGCGTCGAACAGCTCGACGACCGGCTTGCACTTCGGCCCAACCAGAGACAACGCGAAGCCGAACAAAATCGCGACCAGCAACACCTGCAGAATGTTTCCTTTAGCAAAGGCGTCGACCGTGGTCGTCGGGATAATGTTCATCAGGAAGTCCGTCACGCTCTGTTGCTTCGCCGCGCCGGCGTAATCCGCCACGGACTTGGAATCCAGCGTTGCGGGATTCACATTAAATCCGGAACCCGGATGCGCCACGTTGCCGACGATCATCCCGGTGAAGAGCGCCAGCGTGGACACAATCTCGAAATACAGGAGCGCCTTGCCGCCGATCCTGCCGACCTTCTTCAAATTTTCCATTCCGGCGATGCCAGTGACGACCGTGCAGAAAATGATCAGCGTGATCACCATGGTGATCAGGCGGATAAAACCGTCGCCGAGCGGTTTCATTTTGATTGCGGAGGCGGGTTTCAGATAGCCGTATACGATCGCGATGGCTACCCCGATCAGCACCTGGCCCCACAGCGTCATATAAAACGGCTTCTTTTTTTTGGCCGGGGAGGGGCCCGGAAGGGCTTCGGGCGAATTTGTTGCGAGCGTATCGCTCATCGCTTTGGTTCTCCTTGAGTCGAGCGCCTCCCGGAAGCGTACTGTGCCTCAAACCAGTATGCTTCAGCGATTAGGTCTGCTCGGGTTCTGGGAGTCTACCACTAGAGGCGCTTTTCCGGTTCAACAATGGCAGCGGTGAGGTCGTTCAGGAAGAGCGCAGCTCGCGCGCCATCGAAGACGCGGTGGTCGCAGGAGAGCGTGAGTGACATCATGGGTCGAACAGCGGGTTTCCCGTCCACGGCAACCACGCGGTCGGCGATTCGGCCCACCGCAAGGATTGCCGCTTGCGGCGAGACGATGATCGCCGTGAAGGCATCCACCTGGTACATGCCGAGATTGCTGATCGTGAATGTTCCGCCGGCGAGGTCCGTAGGACGCAATTTGCCGGCGCGCGCGCGAGTGGCAAGGTCGCTGCGCAGTACGGCGATCTCGGCCAAAGTTTTCTTGTTGGCGTTGGGGATCGCGGGCGCCACGACGCCGTCGTCGACCGCCATGGCGATGCCAACATTAATTTCCGGATGCTGCTGAATGCCGCTACCGGTCCAGCTCGCATTGACGAGTGGATGCTTTTCTAGAGCGCGAGCAACGGCCGCGATGAGCAGGTCAGTGTGGCTCAGCTTCACCCCACGCTCTTTCTCGATGGCGGGCCCGAATTTCTCTCGAGCCGTAAGCAACGCGCTGGCGTCAATGTCTCGCGTCACAAAAAAATGCGGCGCGGTCGTCCAGCTTTGCGTCGTCCGCTCGGCCATCAACCGCGCGATTTGGGTAAGGGCCCTAGTGGCCTGGGCTCCAACTGCGGGCCCGCTGGACGCAACGAACGCCATCACGTCTTCCGCCGAGATCTCGCCGTCGCTGCCGGAGCCGCGCACGAGCGCGAGATCCACGCCCTGTTCCTTTGCCAGTCGCCGAGCCTTCGGAGAAACTCGAGCGCCCACAACCGGTGCCGCGGCAGGAGCCGCAGCAGCACTCACAATCGCGGAAGCGGCAGCCGCAGGCGCGCTATCCATGCGCCTGCCCGAAGCAGCCGAAACTTCGTCGACGGGCGGCTTCTCCCCCGGCGCGACAATCCACCCGATCGTTTGCCCCACGGGAATCACGTCGCCCTCGCGCGCTTTCACACCCGCGAGAATTCCGTCGGCTTGAGCTTCAACCTCCACGACGGCCTTGTCGGTCTCGACGTCCAGCAAAGGCTCGCCTTTGGTGACGGTTTCACCTTCTTTTTTTCGCCAGGATAAGAGCTTGCCGGTTTCCTGGGCCATTTCGAGCGCGGGCATGACAATGCTTTGGGCCATGTTGGTTATCGTAGCGGCGGGAACGCCGTGCTACTTCGTCGCTCCGACGCCTTCGGTTCTGGCGCTCGCTTCGACCATTTCGACCACGTGCCGGCTGGGCGGGCCGTCGTGCTCGCGTGTCGTTTCGAGCGGGCCGTCGACGGTCACGTAAGACGCTCCGGCCACGAGAAGTTTTTCGGCCGGGAAACGGGTGATCACTTCGTGTCCGGTTTCGGTGACGACGATCTCTTCCTCGATGCGCGCGGCGCTCCAGCCGTCTGTGGCGGGCCAGAACGTCTCGAGGGCGAACACCATGCCCGGCTTGATCTCGTGCGAATGCTCGATCGAGACGAGGCGGCTGATGACCGGCTTTTCCCAGATCGCGAGGCCAATGCCGTGGCCAAATTGCAGCGCGAACGCCGCTTCTTCATTGGGGAAGCCAAACTCCTGCGCCTTGGGCCACACGGAAGCGACTTCCGCCGTCGTGCGTCCGGGGCGGATCAGCGAAATGGCGGCGTCCAGATAGTCGCGGCAGCGCTTGTACGCGTCCACCATGGCGTGAGACGCATAGCCGATCGTGAAGCAGCGGTAATAGCACGTGCGATAGCCCATATAGGAATGCAGAATGTCGTAGTACACGGGATCGCCCGGCCGCAGCGAGCGGTCGGAGAAGACGTGGGGATGCGGGTTGCAGCGCTCGCCCGAAATCGCGTTCACCGCTTCGACGTATTCCGAGCCCAAATCGTACAGGACTTTGCTGACGAGGCCGACCGCTTCGTTCTCGCGCATTCCCGGCTTCATCGCGCAATACAAATCGTGATAGGCGGCATCCACCATCATCGCCGAGTGGTTGAGCAGAGTGATCTCATCTCGCGTCTTGATCACGCGCGAGTCGGACATGATCTGCTGGCCGTCGACGATCGTGATTCCCTCGCGCTGGAGCGCGAAGAGAATGGGAGGCTCGATCACGTCCACGCCGAGCGGCTCTTTGTGAAGCCCGCGCTTTTCGAGTTCGACGTGGATCTTCTTGGCGACGTCTTCCGCGCGGCCCATCTCCGGCGACATGGCGCCGCGCAGCAGCGGAATCCCCGCTTGCGAACGCTCGCCGAGCCACGGGCAGTTGAGCCGATGATGCTTTGCGGCGGAACCGAAATCCCAAAGCAGCGGCTCGTCATTTTGCGGCAGCAGCGTGAAGCGGCTGTTCTTGTCCTGCGCCCACGTGCCGATGTGCGTGGCGGTAATGTACCGCACGTTGTTCATGTCAAAGCACAACAACGCGCCCATTTCGGATTTTGCGAGGAGCGACTTCACGCGGGCCAGCCGTTCGCGCCGGAGCCGGTCGAAGTCCACGCGCTGTTCCCAGTCCACCGCCATCGATCCGTATGTTGGTAATGCCATGGCTCACCCCCTGCTCAAAATTTGGACGACGCGGAGCGTTTCGACATTCTGAAAACGCTATGTCGCACAAGAAGTCTTGTGGGTCGCGGCTTCAGCCGCGACAATGATCCGACCCACCAACCGGCTTTAGCGGCTGACTTCCAACCACGATTGAATCCCGCAGAGGCTAAAGCCCGTTTCAACGCGCTGACCCGGGTGGTGCCTGAAGGCACCACCCACAAGTCAGTTCAAGAGTTTCAAACCGCGAAAGTTACAGTCGCCCGGTCGCTTTACCGCTTGCACATGGCCCGCGCCGCTTCGACGACCGTCTTCTCCGTCGGAATCGTAGCATCCTCGAGTGGAGGAGAAAACGGAATCGGGACGTGCATCGCGGCGATGCGCTTCACCGGGGCGTCCAGATCATAGAATGCGCCGGTCGCAATCACCGAGGCAATCTCGGCCGTCACGCCGTATTTCTCGTAGCCTTCGTCCATCACGATCACGCGCGACGTTTTCTTGGCAGACTCGATCAGCGTTTTTTCGTCGAGCGGCCAGGTTGTGCGAGGATCGACGACTTCCGCGCTGATCCCGACTTCTTCGAGCTGCTTCGCGGCGCCGAGCGCCACCTGCACCATACTGCTCGTTGCCACGATCGTGATGTCTTCGCCCTCGCGCTTGATATCGGCAAGGCCGAACGGAATCGTGTAATCCTCGACCGGCACAGCACCCTTGAGCCGGAACATCATCTTGTCTTCAAAAAAGATGACGGGATTGTCGTCACGGATAGCCGTCTTCATCAGTCCTTTGGCGTCGTACGGCGTCGAAGGCATGGCCACTTTCAAGCCGGGAACGTGGCTCAGCCACGCTTGCAGCGATTGCGAGTGCTGCGCCGCTGAGCGGCGCGACGCACCCAACGTCGTGCGCAGAACCATCGGCACCTTCCAAGCGCCTCCCGACATATAGTGCACCTTGGCCGCCTGATTCACCAATTGGTCCATCACCAGCGTCAGGAAATCGCCGAACATGATGTCCACCACGGGACGCAGTCCCGTCATCGCGGCGCCCACTCCGATGCCGGTAAATCCCGGCTCCGAAATCGGGGTGTCGATCACGCGCGATTTTCCGAACTCCTCCACCATTCCGGAGAGTACCTTGAACGGCGTGCCCGCTTCGGCCACGTCTTCTCCCATGACGAAGACGCTCGGGTCGCGGCGCATCTCCTCGGAGATGGCCTCCCGCACCGCCTCCGCCATCGTTAGTTCGCGGACCGCGACTTCAGGCATACACGTCCTCCCCCACTTTGTCGACGCCGGGATACGGCGACTTCAGTGCAAAATCCACCGCCGCGGCGATTTCCGATTTCGCTTGCGCTTGGATTTCATCCAGCTGCGGCTGCGCCGCGATCTTCTCGCCGACGAGCCAGTCGGAGAGGATCTTGATCGGATCGCGCTCTGCTTTCCAGCTTTGCTCCTCTTGCTTCGCGCGATAGTAATCGCGGCTGACGTCGCCGACGTGGTGGCCGTGGTAGCGGTACGTGTTGGCCAAAAGGAAGGAAGGTCCCATTCCGGCGCGGGCCTGCTCGACAAGCCGGCTCGCGACAGCGTGAACGGCGCGAGCGTCCTGGCCGTCGACGCTTTCTGCGGGAATGCCGAAGGCCGCCGGACGTGCCAGAATCTCGCCCGCCGTCGTCTCCGAAAAATGCGTGTATTCGTTGTACATGTTGTTTTCGCAGACGTAAATTACGGGCAGATTCCACAAACGCGCAAGATTCATCACTTCGTAGAGCAGACCCTGGCCGAGCGCTCCTTCTCCGAAAAAGCAGACCGCCACTTGCTTCGTGCCGCGATTCTTGGCCGAAAAGGCCGCGCCCGTAGCAATCCCCGCGCTCCCGCCGACGATCGCGTTCGCGCCCAGGTTTCCGCTGGCCGGATCGGCGATATGCATCGATCCGCCCTTGCCCTTACAGTAGCCCGCTTCCTTGCCGAGCAACTCCGCGAACATCCGGTCGGGCGACGCGCCCTTGGCTAGGCAATGCCCGTGGCCGCGGTGTGTGCTGGTGATGTAATCGTCGCGGTGCAGCGCCTCGCAGATCCCCACAGCGACGGCTTCTTCCCCGATGTACAGATGCGCGAGGCCCGGCATCACCGCGCGCGTGTACAGGTCGTTCACCTGCTCCTCAAATAGACGGATCATCTGCATGCCGCGATACATCCGCAGCCATTTTTCGGTGCCGGCGCCGGCGTCCGTGGCGGCAGACTTGCTGTCCGTTTTCATTTGCCCATCCCTGACATTCGAGCGAGCACCTCGAACATCACCGCGAAATCCTGCTTCACCAGGCCCATGCCGCGCGCCGCAGTCAGAAACTCGTTTGTCACGACAGTCGTAGGAAGGGGCACATCCAGATGGCGCCCCATTTCCATGGCCAGGAGCATGTCCTTCTGCATCATGTTGACGTCAAACCAAGCTTCGTCCGGCATTTTTAACACAAAAGGGCCTCGATATTGAACCATGGGCGAGGCGATCGCGCTGTGCGTCAGGACGTCCACCGCAGTCTCGCGCGAGATACCGCTTTTTTCCGCGAGCAGCACGCCTTCGCAAAACGCGAGCATCTGCACGGCGAGGCTCAAGTTCGTGGCGATTTTCATCGCCAGCGCGAGGCCGTTGTCTCCGACGTAGGTGACCTTCGGTCCAACGTCCTGAAGCACGGGCTTTGCTCTTTCAAACGTTTCGCGCCGCCCGCCGACCATCACGGAAAGCTTTCCCTCCTGCAGCGTAATCACGCTGCCGGAAACGGGCGAGTCGATCATGTCCGCGCCCTTCGCTCGAACTTTTTCGGCAAGCGTGCGGCTAACGTTCGGGCTTACCGTGCTCATGTCGATCAGGATTTTTCCGGCGCTCAAGCCTGCCAACAAACCGTCCGGTCCCTCGGTAATGGAATTGATTGCGGCCGCGTTCGTGACCATCGAAAATGTAAAGTCCGCTGCCGCGCTGACGGCTCGCGGGGAATCGGCCAACTTCATGCCGCGATCGATCAGCCACTGCGCTTTCGCGCGCGTGCGGTTGTATCCGGTAACCGTGTGCCCCTTCTCGAGAAGCCGGGCGACCATGTTGCCGCCCATGACCCCGAGTCCCACAAAACCAAGATTCGCCATTCTCTGCATTCTCCTAAATATTTAAAATAGTCGCCGGCAATAGGCGCTTGTTATTTATGTCCCTGGGAATTGCGCGAGTCCTCGCGCACCTGAGCAAGATGAGCCTGCATGGCGGCACGCGCCGCCTGCGGGTCGTGACGCTGAATAGCCTCGAGAATTCGCCTGTGGTGATGCTGGCCCCGGTCCGGGCCGCCTGCAACCCCGAAAATCCGTAGACGCTGTTCGCGCAACAATCCAACGATCGAATCAATTAGAGATAAGACAATCGGGTTTCCGGCGGCCTCGGCAAGCGCCAGATGAAAATCCAGATCCGCTTCGATATAGACGTCGGACTCCCGTGCCGCGTTGTCCATCGCTTTGACCGCTTCGCGCATGGTGGCGATGGCCTCATCGTCGGCGCGCACTGCCGCCATCGCCGCGATTTCCGGCTCCAGAATGTCCCGAACTTCCACCAGGTGGGCCCTGCCTTCTTCTTCGTCGCTGTTCACAAGCCGGTCCAGCGAACGGCGCATCGAGTTCGGCGTTCCGTTCGTGACAAACGTCCCCCGGCCCGGAAAGGCGTCCACCAATCCCTTTTCCTGGAGCGCTTTGATGGCTTCGCGTACGGCGGTTCTGCTGACGCCAAACTGCTTGGCCAGGTCGCGCTCGGGAGGGAGTTGGCTGCCTGCAGACAATTCGCCGTTGGCGATCGATTCCTCAATTTGACGAACGATTTGTTCGTAGAGGCGCGATGATTGAACGACCTTGTACAAGAAGGGCTTCTCCATCCAGCTCGCCAAAGGCCTCATATCCGCAGTCGATTGGAATCGAACGAGGCAATCCAATGGACTTAGGGCAAGGTCATATGGTCGGACCACCTTACCATTGGCGCAAATCGATGGCAAGGCTTTTTTCTGTTTTCACACCTGCCCTACTACTACTTGACCCAAACTGTCTTGACGTTAGTAAATTCGCGAATCCCGTATGTGCTCAGCTCGCGCCCGACCCCCGAGCGTTTCACACCTCCAAAGGGGACTCGCGGGTCAGAAAACACCATTTGGTTGATGAAGACCATGCCCGCCTCGAGTTCGTTGATGAATCGATCTTGTTCCTCTTTGTCGTTGGACCAAGCGCTGGCCCCGAGGCCGAAGCGGCTGTCATTGGCGACGCGGATCGCTTCATCTATATTTTTCACGCGAAAAATCGAAGCCACCGGACCGAATAGCTCCTCGCGGTAGGCGGGTGAATCCTTTGGAATGTCCGTCAGGACCGTGGGCAGATAAAAACTTCCCGGGCCCTCCGCAGGCTTGCCGCCGGTAAGAACTTTCGCGCCGGCTTTCACGCTGGCTTGCACATCGGCTTGCAGGGACGTGACGGCTTCGGCGTTCGCGAGCGGTCCGACGTCGGTCTTTTCATCGAACGGATCGCCGAGCTTCAGTTTTTCCATGTGGGCCACGAACTCGCGCTGAAACTTGTCGGCGATTTGATCGGCGACGATGAAGCGCTTGGCCGCGATGCAGGACTGCCCATTGTTCAGCGTCCGCGCCTTGATGCCTGTGGTAACCGCCTCTTCCAGATTCGCGCTGGGCATCACGATAAAGGGATCGCTGCCGCCGAGTTCGAGCACGACTTTCTTGATTCTCTTGGCGGCGCCGGAACCGACCTGGACGCCTGCTCCTTCGCTGCCCGTCAGCGTGGCGGCGGCGACGCGAGAGTCGTCGAGGATCCGATCCACCTGGCTCGATCCGATCAGTAGAGTTTGGAATGCACCTTCGGGAAAGCCCGCCTTCAGCAAAACCTCTTCGATTTTGAGGGCGCATTGCGGGACGTTGGACGCGTGCTTCAGAATTCCCACGTTGCCCGCCATCAGTCCCGGCGCGATGAAGCGGAACACCTGCCAGAAAGGATAATTCCACGGCATGATGACGAGAACCACGCCCATCGGCTGGTAACGAATAAAGCTGCGGCT
>Ga0207049_1020_pt1 | contig 24809 bp, 20 predicted proteins | sample Alteio_BWMinCont_63_FD_153305 | JGI IMG/M metagenome (GOLD analysis project Ga0207049, IMG submission 153305) | Enriched cells from forest soil in Barre Woods Harvard Forest LTER site, Petersham, Massachusetts, United States -... | ecosystem: Environmental > Terrestrial > Soil > Temperate forest >... | reverse complement strand
CAACTTCCTGATTTTCAATTCTGTCTCAAACATAATAGTTGCCAATATAATAACAGCCTCAAACAGCTTCACCTTCCAGTCCAATTCCTTCTGGACCTCGAACTCTCCGTTGAAAGGCAACGTCTTTGTGGTTGACAGCGCATCAACCAATACATTCGCAAACTCCATCAACAGCGCGAACGTATTTGTAAACACACCCCTTGCAACTCCGACAATATCAGCAAGCAATACAATATTAGACCAGGGCCAGTCAACAACGATAGCAACGTACGAGACTGGAGGAACACCCCCCTACACCTACAACTTCCTTCTATTCAACAGTGTAACAAACGTACTTATAGCAAACCAGCTAGGCACATCAAACGTCTTCACATTTGCCTCAAATACGTTCATGGTGGGAAATACATACGAATCAAATGTACTGGTTACAGACAGCGCATCAACTCCGAAAACAGTAAATTCAATCAACAGTGCAAACATCCTGGTAAATGGTGCCCTGAACCCACCAACACTTTCATTGTCGAATAGTCTGATTGACCAGGGCCAGTCCATACTATTCACTGCGACAGTTTCTGGAGGAACATCAACCTACACGTACAATTTCCAGATATTCAATTCCATAACGAACTCATTGATAGCCAATCAATTATACTCTGGCGTTTCCAGTACAACAAACAGCTTCTTTTGGACACCGTCAAGCTCCAACCTGGGAAATACGATTAAAGCAAACGTACTTGTTACAGATACTGAATTGTACACAACAAATTCTGTTTCGCAGCCCATCGGTTACAACAGTGCGCCTTCAGTTGCCATAACACCATCTGCAGCATTCATAGATGCCGGAAGCACAGAGACATACACAATAACGGTAAATGGAGGGACGGGTGCTTTCAGCGCAGAACTCTGGAATGTATCAAATAGTTTTAAGCAGGGAGGAGTCTCAAATGCAATAATCCAATCCCCTGGCGGCTCAAACACGGTATCCTTTGCTGTAAATGCCCTTGGCAGCTATACCTATAATGTAATTGTATACGATGAGGGCACCACAACCCCATTAACCTTCAATTCGCCTTCAAATTCCATAACAGTAGCATCCCCGCAGGGCTTCAATTCCATGTCGGTTTCGATTTCGAATGTAATAATAGACAACGGGGAATCAACCCTTTTGAGCGTTTCATTCAACGCATATCCCTCCGGCACCGGACCCTATACTTACAATTACCAGCTTTCAAATGATGTAACTGGAATTCTAGTAGCAAACATGCTGTTTTCAGGAAACAGCTTTACTTCAAATTCATGGCTATTTACTCCGCCTTCATCGGATGTGGGCAACGTCCTTCTTGTCAACGTTATAGTTACAGATAGCGACAAAAACTCGAATTATATACTGGCTAACGACTATCTGATGATAAATTCAAGCCTTGGAACCCCGCAGATAGGTAACCCAACTTCCCCGATAAAGCTTGACCTGGGTCAGTCTATAACGATAAATTCGGTAGAAACCGGTGGTTCAACCAACGTGAGCTGCTCAGGCCAGGACCCTTACGTACCAGTACCATACAAAGATCATGGACTATACGTATATGCCTATGATACGGGGTCTGCGCAAACGGGCCTTACAATCGCAAATGCTCCCTACCTCACCTACAATAATCCAACAATATGCGGCTTTGACCTACTGATTAATTGGAACTCTGTTGAGCCTGCCAACGGGGTATTCAATTGGGGATTCATAGATAACGCAATAGCAAACCTAAGCACGGGCAACAGGAAAGTAATGCTGGTACTAATCCCCGCAGTAAGCGATATAATCGGCGGCCCCGTTGGTGTAACTCCAAGCTGGGTTTTGAGCTCGAGCAATTCGCTGCCAGGCCCGCAATGCGTAGGCAACGCGGTAAACGCACCTATACAATGGCAGCCAGGTTTCTACGTACCATGGAACCTTTTCATATCAAACGTCATATCAAGATACGGAAACAATCCAGATGTAGGGTATGTAAGAATGGGCTTTGGCGAAAATGGCGAGGCAAGGCCATTTCCAACAAGCGACATCTCAAGATGCATAGCCAACTCGCTTATTTACGGCTGGTCTAACGTTACCTGGAACAACTACGTGGCAAATGAGCTGACCAACTGGGGAAGCATCAATTCCCCCCTTGAACGCCAGGTAGTTACCGTTGAGATGTTCCAAAACAATATAACCTACCCTCTTATTACCGCTGAAAACGCCTCTAAAAACGGGATCTCAATTGCAAACCAGGGATTCCAATTAAGCACAATAAACAGCTGGAACAGCCCGAGCACCTGCAAGGATGATCTGTGTAACATCTTCCCTGTTTATGCAAGAAACGTCCCTATAGAGTGGCAGACGACACAGACAAGTACTCTAAATGGAGGTGTAGCAGGATCCGGATACCTCCAAAACTGGATCCCATTCATGTACAGTCCAACATACGGCCAAGATCTGGAATTGTATTTCCAGGATTACCTCACTGCATATGATCCTAATTATGCTACCTACTCTTCATTCAACTCAATCTATGGGGAGGACTACAACACAATATACTCCAATTCGCTCTATGAGGCCGCAAAGGTTGTCGGATTCGGTGGATACGTCTCCCCTTACGTATATAACTATCTAATATTCAACTCGATAACTAATACCGTAGTAAGCACTCAGACTGGGCCATCGAACACTATTACATTTACCCCTAACTCGCAGATGGTGGGCCAGACCCTGTATGCAAACGTATTCATATCAGACTACGCAACAAGTGCACAAACCAAGAATTCTATTAAGTCAGCATTAATAACAATAGACTCGGCTCTGACCACGCCTACCATAGCGGCATCCAATGTCCTGATGAATCAGAACCAATACGATACAATATCAACATACGTGACCGGAGGCACTGCGCCCTACACTTACAACTTCCTGGTGTTCAATGCAATATCAAACACTATAGTAGCAAACATGATCACCACAAGCAACAGCTTCACCTTCCAGGCGAATTCATTCTGGACATCAAATTCACCCCTTGAGGCAAACGTATTTGTGCTAGACAGCGCCACCACAAACACGTTCGGGAACTCTATAAATACCGCAAACATTGTAGTCAATTCAGCCCTTACAACCCCAACCCAGCCAACCATCAGCAATACCATAATGGACCAAGGTCAATACGCAACGATATCAACATACGTGACCGGAGGTACGCCCCCATACACCTACAACTTCCTGGTGTTCAATGCAATATCAAACACTATAGTAGCAAACATGATCACCACAAGCAACAGCTTCACCTTCCAGTCCAATTCCCTATGGGTCAGCAACTCGCCGCTTAAAGCAAACGTATTTGTGGAGGACAGTTCTACAACTAATGTCTTCACAAGCTCAATAAACAGTGCCAATGCAGTAATCAACAGCGCGCTTTCAACTCCTACACTTACTGCAAGCAATACCCCTGCAGTAGATAGCGGCCAGTTAGAGGTATTTACAGCAGCCGAATCCAGTGGAAGCTCGCCGTACACCTATAACTACCAGGTATTCAATTCTGTAACTGGCGTGCTAATAGCAAACCAACTCTATTCTGGAGTTTCAAGCGCTACAAACACCTTTACATGGCAGGTAACCGAGCCATTCGTCGGAAACACCATAAGCGCCAACCTAATTGTAACGGATTCTGCGACTAATCCCGTCAGCCTTAATTCAGTGAATATAGTGACCATAACTATAGACCAGGGGACACTTTCACCCACATTAATATTGTCCAACACTTTCATAGACCAGGGCCAGTCCATACTCTTCACCGCAATACCAAATGGAGGCGGTCAGCCATACACATACAACTACCTGATAGTCAACTCTGTAACTGGGGCGCTTGTTGTAAACCAGTTATACACATCTGCTACTGGAATATCCAACACATTCCTCTGGACGCCACCGAACGCACTTTATACCTCAAACACATTCAAGGCCAACGTGGTTGTCACGGACGCACAATTAGTAACAGCCAGTTCGACATATCAGCCAATAGGGTACAACGGCGTCCCAACAATTTCGATAAGTCCGAGCAACGCCGTACTGGACAGCGGTCAAGTAGAGACCTACACCTTTACCGAAAGCGGTGGTACAGGCCCCAAGTTCAACCTCGAGCTCTACAATGTAACCGGTTCGACACAGGAGCAAGGCACATCCAATGCAATAATAACCAGCACAGGTGGAACAAATACAATAAGCTTCGTCGCCAACACCCCCGGAACCAACAGCTACGCCTTCAATGGGATAGCCTTCGATGAGGGCACCACAACCGCCTTCGTATTCAATTCAATCCAAAATAACATATTGATAAATGGGGCGCTCGCGTACGTCTCATTGAGCCCGAGCAATGGCATAGCAGAACAGGGCCAGAAGGAATCTGTAACATACACCATATCAGGAGGCACAGGCCCCTACACATACAACATAATAGTTACAAACACCGCCACGGGCAATGTTATAGCCAACGTGATAAATAGCGGGGTTGTCTCAAAGAGCAATACGCTTATGTTTACTATACCAAACACGGCCAACGCACTCGGAAGCCTTACAATATCCGGAAACTTGATTGATAGCGCATCCTCACATTCAAACATCATCACCACAAACACTATAGCGGTAAACGCCCCGCTTGCGGTATCGATAAGCCCAACAAGCAATACCATAACCCAGGGCCAATTGCAGACTTGGACCGCAACGATAACCCCCGGGCAGCCGCCATACACCTACAACTGGATAGTCTACAACTCCGCTGGAGTTATAGCAAATGCTCTCTATACCGGGGTCGGATCGGCAACCAACAGCTTCCAGTACCCTACAACCTTCCCGGGAATAGTGTATGCAAACGTATTCGTAATCGATTCGGCAACAAGTGCCTTTAGTGCGAATTCGGTCAACAGCATACTCACCGTAAATTCGGGATACACACCGCCCACCACACCCTCAATAGCAAGCTCAAACACAATCCTAGACGTTGGGCAGTCTACACTGCTGAGCACCAGCTTCTTTGCAGGCACCGGGCCATTCACATACAATTGGATCATTGTAAATAGCCTTACGCACACAGTTCTAGCCAACCAATTATATTCAGGGGTGAGCTCAAGATCAAATACCTTCCTATGGAGCCCGATTTCCACTCTTGCAGGCAACGGGATGCAGGCAAATGTTACTGTTACCGATTCAAATACAATCCCGACAACAGCCAATTCTGTTTATAGCCAGCAGATCTTGATAAATGCTGCGCCGTCTGTTGTTATAACGCCCTCCTCAGGCTCGATAACCTCTGGGCAGACCGAAACGTACACGGTAACTGTTCTTGGCGGAGAAGGCCCCTTCAATGTTGAGCTCTTCAACATTCTCGGAAATTCCCAGCAGGGAAGCAACGTTATAATCCAATCCCCTGGAGGCTCAAATACGTTGTCATTTGTTTCCGGTTCAGCCGGGACTTACGAATACAACGTAATCGTATCGGATAACGGCACAACCAACCCTTTCACCTTCAATTCCTCACCAAGCACGATTACAGTCACATCCAGCACCGGCGGCGGAGGTGGTGGAGGCACAGGCGGAGGCGGCGGTGGAGGCGGCGGTGGAGGGAGCTCGTCCAAACCGATAATAGTGCAGACCTCTAACGGTTATATAATCTCAAACATAGCCCAGCTTAACACGTTCAACGTAACAATAAATGGGGTAGGATTCAACATTACGGATAACTTTGTAACACCGACATCCACAGGAATAACGCTAAACTTCAACAAGTCCATAACCCTGTCACTGAATCAGCCAGTTCTCTTGTATAATATTTCCGGCATAACATATACGGTTGATCTCATAAATGTCTCCTATCTACCAATACTGCAGACAGTAACACTAAACATATACGCCAGCTCCATAGTATCCAATACGCTGGTACCACAAACTGTAAACGTAACTGTGCATACCTCAAATATGTTCTCAATAAACGTATCACAAGGCCAGTTGGCAAATCAGATATCGGCAAAGAATGCCACAGGCGTTCCGCCCCTGCCTGACGGCTATAATAAATTGACCATAATTAACCTAACTGAGGCATCAAATACTCCAATTAAAGTGGCGTTGTATGTATACTACCCGTGCAGCATACCAGCATCTAACATCTATATGTTCCTATTGTCTAACAACAGCTGGTCCCCATTGAGGGCATTCACTATAAACAATACTTTATGTAGAATTTTTGCTCTGATAAACACGGATCCTGTATTGGCTGTGGCTTATTATAACCCCAGGACCAATTCCACCACAATCCCATTGTCCTCCAAAACGACCACCCAAACCACCTCAGCAACCACTACAGCACCATACCATCAGCAAGGCAACCAGACAATATCTACTTTTGATATAATCATAATTGTACTCGTAATTGCGATAATAGTTGCCCTTTCATATTATATTGCTGCCAAAAAGAGGAAAAAGGATCATGATGACAATCCTCCGTACGTACCAGATCAGCAGCACAGTTCTCTAATGGCAATAAAGCAAGGCACTCCAAACAAGAACTATGGCTATTCTGACGATCCAAATCTTCCTGCTAATCCGCCCAAGGGCACACAATGAATATGTTTCCTGCATGGAGCTTATCTTGTATGCAATTTTAGGAATCGCTGAACCCTAGAATAAAGACCTCTAGGTAGAAAGCTCAGTGGGTTGCACCCCAAGGGTGATTGTGCCTCCTGTTATAGTGCCTTTTGTCCCGTTCCATTCCTGGTAGTTCGTGTATCCGCTTGGCGGGGCGTAGCTTTCTGAAGAATTGAGCCCCCAGGCAAGTATATCCAGGTTTCCTGCGCTTGTCTTAAGATAGCATGTCCATACGGCATTGTTTGGTATGGAAGGATCCGGAGTGCACTGGTATATTGTCCCACCAACAAGCCATTTATATGTCTGGTTGAGTGCTATTAGGGCGTTGCTGTCCCACGGATTGTAGGCAACTCCCTGGTTATTGCTGTAAGCGTACCAGATGGCTATGTTCACTCCAGCGCTTGCCTGTAGGATGTACCACCTTGAAACAACGGCCTCAAGCACAGGATCGCTTAGCGTCGGGAAGCTGCTTGTATAGCTGCCCTCTGAATCTATCAGCAATTTGCTGCCAGCACCATTATCATCCATCACTGTCTTTATGAAGTCCACCTTGCCCAAAAGCGAAGTGCCCATGCAGTCCAGCACCATCGTTGTGAGGCAGTCTGGAGAAGAGGCATAGTAGTGGAAAGATATCCCGTCAAGGCCCGCTGCGCCTCCATCGTCCAAAAACTCCTGGAGCCAATTGTTGGCGACATTGCTCATGCCAGGCGCCAGAGAATAAAATGTTGTGGCCGGACCAATAATAAGGGCGCTTGGATCTATGGATTTTATGATCCTGCTAGTATTTGTTGTAAGCGAAACCAGCTGCGAAATGTTCCCGCTCCAAAATGTTGGGGTTCCATTGGTATATTTACCGTTGGGTTCGTTCCATATCTCGAAGTACTGTATCTTACCCTTGTACTTTATTGCTACGTTCGAAACGAATGCGTTCACTGCCGAGGATTTCGGTGGTCCTGTGCAAATGTTTCCGGTGCATGTGGTCGTGTTAGATTCTGACCAGGGAGGCGGCGCGGCCACGGTGTATATGAAGGTGCCCGCTCCATTGGTTTTGGCTTCTGCTATGACATTGTCCTCAGTGCCCCATTGATACCCTGTTCCCTTAGGGTCGACATCTGTCCATGCGGCCCCGTTGACCTTCCCAAGGGATCCTAGTTTAGAATCCGGCCAGGGACTTAATGGATCAGGCGCCGGATTATATGGGGGGTTGAAGGTTATCCCAAAGAATGCCGGGGTAATATAATAGCCTGTCCCTAAAGCGATCGTGGTAGTGCTTGTAGAACTGCCTGTGCTCGAAGTGCTTGTTGTAGATTTCGACGTGGAAGTAGTGGTAGTGGACTTCGAAGTAGAGGTGCTGGTCGTAGACTTGGAAGTCGAGGTGCTCGTAGAGGATCCCGAAGTGGGAGTGCTGGTGGTCGATTTCGATGTGCTTGCAGAGCTTGATGTGCTGCTCAGGCTGGTAACGCTAGTTGAAGTGGATGATGTTGTAGTGTAACCGCTTGTCCCTGGTATTATCTTCAGGACAAGATAACCGTCCTCAAGGTGCCTGAATCCGGTATCTTGATTCGTGTAGTTTATTATCACGTAGCCCCTGAAAACGGCCCCGATCTGACCGTTCAAATACAACCCGTTGCTGTAGCATTTCGTAGTGTAGTTTGACTCAGCTCCAATCGCAAGGTTCTGCTGAGGCACTATCTTGGTCATGTTTGTCGGAAGCCCATTGGTGTTGCACCCTATCGCGGTGACGTTTATCGGTGATGTCGTGGACTGGACAATGTTTATCTGCAAAGTGCCGTTTGAGTAGAGGAACGCATTAAGGCAGCTGAAGTCGGAGGTGAAGTCACACTGAGTGCTTATGTAAGTATTGGGGTTGAACAACCCCAGTTCGTACAAGCCAAGCAGTACTATGGCAATTATCAGTACGACCCAGCCGTAGGTTATGAACCATTCCATAGCTGACTGTGCTTTTAGTACCAAACCACCTGAATCTAACATGGGCTATTCGAGGTTGTCGAGCTCTATGTCCTCTATCTTCCCCATCCTCTTCTTGATGCCCTCCTCTGTATATTCTGGGAAGTCGACCCCGCTCACAACTATCATGACCTTGAGCGAGTCCTTCTGCATCTCGGGATCTATTCTCGCGCCCCACTTTAGTTGAGCATCGCCGCTTATTCTCCCGGATATGTCCTGGAAGACCGTCTCGGCCTCGCGAAGGGTCAGGCTCTCCCCCCCGACTATGTTTACAAGCGCCTTCCTTGCGGTCCCAAGGTCTGCGTCAAGCATCGGGCTCTTTATAGCGTTCTCTAGTGCAACCACGGCCCTGCTAGTGCCTCCGCTCGTGGACATCCCCTCACCGCTGCCTATCACCGCATATCCGGAGTCCTTTAGCACAGCCTTGAGGTCAGCGAAGTCTATGTTGACCATTCCTGGCTTTGTAACCATCTCGACTATTCCCTTTGTCGCGCTAGCGAGTACCTCGTCTGATACCCTAAAAGCCATGTTGAGCGGCAGATCCGGAGCCACCGAAAGCAGCTTGTCGTTGTGTATTATGATTGTGGTGTCGCACACCTTCCTGAGCTTGCCCAGTCCCTCAAGTGCGTTTCTCATTCTCATCCTGCCCTCGCTGCTGAACGGCAGTGTGACTATCGCAACTGTCAGAGCCCCGGCCTCCTTTGCCATCGAAGCTATGGTGCTGCACGAGCCCGTGCCAGTACCTCCACCCAGCCCGCAGGTTATGAAAACAAGGCTCGCATCTCCGAAAAGGTGCTTTATCTCCTCCTTGCTCTCCATGGCCGCGCCCTCCCCGACCTTTATGTCGCTTCCGGCACCCAGCCCCTTTGTCATCTTCTTGCCAAGAAGCAGCTTCCTCTCCGACCTTATCTTGACTAGGTGTGCTGCATCAGTGTTCATAGCAACAAGCGTTGCACCCTGGACTCCTACAGTAAAAAGCCTGTTTATCGTGTTGCTTCCGCTTCCTCCTGTTCCAACAACGAATATCTTGGGTTTTGCGCCTTCTATAAATCTAAGAATCTCCTCGTCGTCGGGACTTAGCGCCTCCATCTGATCACTTATCGTCTATATCTATAGCTACACAAAAGGATAAAAAGGTATGCAACTGGCAAGCCTTAAAATACATACCAAGAGCTAACCTACCAAAAAGTAGTAAAAAAGTAAGACATTCATATGAATGTCTTAGCTAATACAAAAAACTCAGAATGCGTTTACGACTTCTTTACATAGTCTGCAGTTATATTGCAGTCCTCATACCAATTTCCAGTAAATGAGTTGTTATAACTCAATCCATTTTGACACCCATCCACCGAGTTGAAGCGCATCGAATTAAACACATATGTAGAATTTGATACATTTACTACTCGTTTATAAGTAAAACTGAATAGGGTGCCACATGGCATGACATAATGGAGAACTGGAAGTTGTGCAGAGTTATAATCAAGTGAAACTCCCTGCCAAGATAGTCGTAACATTAAAGTGTTGCTTGCAGGTATACCATTTTCATTAAATATTATACGAGCATTTCCTCCAATGCACTCACCATTAATGGTGCTTGTGTCTGTGGTTTGTTGTGCATATTCCCTCTGAAAGGTAGAGGAGTGCATAGCACCGAATGTTTGTTGGGTAACTGTAACGATAAGTGCCATCACAACCAAGGCACTAAGAACTAAAAGATAGGCCGCTTTTTTGTTTGCCATTTATTCACCTTAAAAGTTTTGGCAAAACAAATCTCTTATACTGTGAATTATACTTAGGTTTTCGTTTCCAAGTCAATAGTCAAAAATTCTCTCTTTTAACCGACCTTTATGAATGTAGCATTTAGTATAGTACTGCCTAAATTTCCTTTGAATGTGAGCACTATCTCAATGAAAAAGTGGATTTTGTTCTTGTATTGTTCAAGTTATTGTGGAAGTTGCAATTGAGGTAGTGAGAGTTGGAACAGTACTTGATGATGGGATAGAAGAAGTTGCTACTGAAGTGCTCATGGAAGAAGTTGTGGAAGTTGCAATTGAGGTAGTGAGAGTTGGAACAGTACTTGATGATGGGATAGAAGAAGTTGCTACTGAAGTGCTCATGGAAGAAGTTGTGGAAGTTGCAATTGAGGTAGTGAGAGTTGGAACAGTACTTGATGATGGGATAGAAGAAGTTGCTACTGAAGTGCTCATGGAAGAAGTTACTAACGAAGTGCTACTAGTCGCAATGATACTGGATGTAAGAATTGTAGAAGTTGCAATTGAGGTAGTGGCAGTTGGAACAGTACTTGATGTAGAAACTAAAGAAGTTGCAACCGATGTAGTCAAAAACGTACTTGAAGTACTCAAATTTAGCATGTTAGAAGATATAGTACTTAAGGTGCTTGTTTCTGTCGATGTTGAAGTCAAACTTGTCAAGTAACTCGAAATTGTTGAAAACATGCTAATTGTTGGGTTGGTTGTTGATGTCGCTATTGTTGTAACGGTTGTGGGCTGGCCTAAAACAGAACTTATAGAAGTTGATGAAGAGCCATTAACTATAGTTGTGCTTGTTTTTGTTCCTCTTGATATATTTAGAACAACAGTGCTGTTTATTCCGTTTACACTGTAAATTACATATATACGGACTAGTGCCGATGGATTTAAGCAAGTAAAGTTGAGTTTTACTGATCCATTCGATTGCACTGGCACATTTATCTGCGTAAAGTCCGATGGCTCGGAAGAGTTATAACTACAACCAAGGCTTCGTATTACTGACTGCTTCTGGAATCCGACCAAATTGAAGCTTAACATTCCTGAACTTGTGAGTCTTGGGTTTATGCACATATTTGTCGAATTAGTGGTGCAGCTTATATTTATCACCTGGCTTTTGCTGTAGTAAAGCGAAGCTGCCGCAAGCCCGACTATTATTAGCACTATTGCAATAAGGTACTTGAAGTTCTTTCTCCTCAGTAATCTAGGCGTTGTATACTTTTCTATATCAAAATCTGTATTTGCCTCATAGTACTTCCACTTTCCATGCTCGTCCCCTTCTTTGATTGCGCCAACGTTAAGCATGTTGTCCAGATGCTCCTTGACTGTGGGCATTGACAAATCAAGTTCCTGACTCAGGTCAGTCAATGTTTTTGGTTTGCTCTTTAACGAGTAGAATATCTTCTTCTTCGTATCCAATATTCCGCTCATCGCCGCTACCATTAGGAATAAATTTGATATTTGATAAGCAGTAAAGTATTAAATGTTGCCTTTATACTTAGGTTTTCGTATAATCTGATCGTACGGCAGGAGCAGAATGCATCACCCTATCTCCTTACGATATAATTATCAATATCGAAATTTGGATTAAAGTTGTAGTATTTCCACTTACCATGCCCTTCTCCTTCGCTTATTGCCCCTGCACCAAGTAATTCATCCAGATGTTGCTTGACAGTGGGCATCGATAATTCCAATTCATTAGTAAGGTCAGTTAACGTCTTTGGTTTAACCCTCAAGGAATCCAATATCCTTTTCTTTGTATCAAGTATCGCACTCATCCAAGCAACCTTTTTGCGTCGGGCAGTTTTCGATATCTGATAAAATATGGAAATATTAAATACGGGATTTATACTTAGGTTTTGGCATAAAAACAGGAGTATTAAATGGTATACTGGATATTAAAAAATAGAATTTATACTTAGGTTTTGAAATCAACTTAATTTTGAATCAAAAGAAAAAAGGAACAATTCATAGGAACAATACAAAGACTACGAGACGATGGATTACAGGTGAAAAATCGCTAGCGCGTGATGAGGCTTCTGGTATTGTACCTTCCCCTTTTCTCTATTCCACCAAGCCTCTCAATCACACGTCCCCCGTCCCTGCATTCCTTTCTATAGCCCTGCAGAAAGCCTTCGAACAGTTCCCCTGCAACGGAGCGTTTCATCAGAAGTAGGTCAAGGGCTCTTTCCTCCATCGAGTTTGTCATTTCGGAGAGTCCGAAGTCTATCAGACAAACATCACCGTTTTTTCCCACCATTACGTTGGCAGGGGTGTAATCCCCGTGCACTATGTTGTTGTTGTGCAGCATTGCCGCATATCTGCCTAGCTGTGCGAAAACCCTATTCAGATTTGTTTTTGAACCAAGCATCTCGCTCAATCTTGTGCCGTTTATCATGTGCATGTAGATGTCGTACTTTCCCACCATCAGAAGTCCCGGCGAGCTTATTCCTAGCGATGATACAAGTGCGAGTATCCTCGCCTCGTTCTTTGTCCTGTGCACCCTAATATCCTCATCTATTGTGGCTAGCCGGTATCTCTTTTTTATCCTTCGCTTGATCACGCTGTCAAATCCGAGGAAATTGCAGGAATAGATGCGCGCCTCCGCCCCCTCTGATATCCTCTTGATTTTCATACTACCTCAGCCTGGTCTATCCTGTATTTCTGGTTGGTTGTGCACTCAGATGCCTTGACACTAATGCCCTTCCTGAACATCTGTTCTGCCACAACAGCTATCATGGCCCCGTTGTCCGCATTGAACTCATTGGGCGCCACCTTGAAGGTTGTTTTGTGATCCTTGGCAACAAGCGCGAGCATTTCCCTGAGCCTCTCGCTCTGCGCAACACCTCCGCACAGTACCATCTCTCTTCTGCCCGTGAGCAGCAGCGCGCGCTCGGTTGCCTCGCACAACATTGCGAAGGCGGTTTCCTGAAGCGAGAATGACACGTCCTTTAGGCTGTGGCGCTGCAACTGCTCCGTTGCATTTGTGAGAAGCCCGGTGAAGGTGAAGTCCATGCCCTTCACTGTATATGGCATCTGTACGTATTTTCCTCCCAGGGCAGCCTTCGCGACGCTTGATCCCCATGCAGGGTTCATATTCGCAGACCTTGCGAAGGAGTCAAGCATGTTTCCCACTCCGATGTCAAAGGTTTCGCCGTATATGTGGTAGTGCCTGTATGGATTGCCGATTCTTGCCAGTATCTGCGAGTTGCCGCCGCTCACATATAGCGCAAGCGGATCTTTCAATTTGTACATGCTGCGCACCACCTCTATGTGCGCGACCCCATGGTTCACGGGTAGAAGCGGCAGCCTGTATCTGCTAGCAAGCGCCTTGGCAGCAAGCTGCCCGACCTGTAGGCAGCTTCCTATCCCGGGTCCTTTGGTGTACCCTACAGCCTCTATGTCCTTTATCGTGATCTGTGCATGCTTAAGCGCGCCCTCCAGGGTATCCCTCACATTGTCCGCATGGAAGTCTGCCACTTTCGACGGTATGATGCCCTTGTCTGTTATCTTGTACATGCTTCTCTGGTTCGCCATTATCCTGCCGTTTTGGACTATGCCTATGCCAAGGGTATGCGCACTGCTCTCTATACCGATAACCGCCATAGGAACCAACTACATATTCTCTGGGAAACTATAAATATTATGAAATGGAGATTATCTGCTGATAAAATGGTTACCCTCCAAGTTGGTCCAGCGCCAGCAGAGCAGCTTAGGTTCAAATTCGACGGACATGGCACTATAACAATACTAGGCATCCATAGCTATGCCGGATACTCAAAGGCATCGGCTGCCGCAAGCGGAAACCTGTCTCTTCCAGGCACGGTGGATGTGCTGCGAGCTCTAAAGGATCCAAAGCATTTCAAGGAGCTCGACAAGGACAGGTGCTGGACGGATGAGAAGTTTAGCGCAAAGACGCACATGCACTACAGAATAAACATGCAGGAAGAGGCGCTTTATAAGGTGGGCGAGGATGATTGGAACGCCCTAAGCTGGAAGGACCGAGCACTAATAGTTGGAGGGGAAGGGCCTATTGTCGCAGAGATTAACTATCCTGGCAACAAGGCCATGCTTGTCTTAAGAGCCGTAGGGGATCCAGAGCTAACGCTATCTAGAATAGTACTCGTGGAGAACGGCTCGATAAAGGTTGAAGCTCCCGCGCCCCTCAGAGGGAACGGGGGCTCAGGCATCTCAATGCTCTGATAAACAGGGATCAGGCAAGGTCGACGTTGTCGCCCTTGTAGCCTATGCTAATCAGCGCCTTCTTGGTCTGCTGCTTGTGCTCCCCCTGCAGTTCAATTATGTTGTCCTTGTGGGTTCCGCCGCAAGCTAGAATTCGTTTCAGGCTCTTCGTGGTCCTGTCTATCTCATCAGGGCTTATGCCCTCGACCAGCGTGACATACTTGTCGAACTTGGCCTTCTTGGTATATACCTTTATCTTGGTCTCGGTCTCCCTATCGAGTATGTTGCATACGCACAACTCCTTGGGCAATCCACACCTTGGGCATATATCTGACATTTAGACCTTTGCACCTCTCTCCTTAAGTATCGTCTGTATCCTCGCTATGGTTCGCTTTATCTTCCTAGTGTTGACAACCTTGCTGGAAACCCCTGTGCTCGCTATCTTCTTCTTCTCTATGTTCATGTCAAGAACGAGCTGGTTGTGCGTGGATTTCAACGCATCGGTCGACAAAGCCCTTATGTCCTTCACTTTTATATGAAACACCGTTATCTAAGTTATGCACTTCAAGATATTTATTCCTATCTGTGTTTTTAGGTAAACGCCCGCCTTTGGCACCCTACGAAATGGGAAAGTATATATATCATGAAAAGCAAAGCCTTCTTTCTCGTGATAATATGCGAATCGAAAGAAAGATAACGGCCAAGAGCACGCAATCAACCAAGCCAGGAGTGAAGACGTTCCAGGTGGATGTCTCAAACCCTTCTTTCATACCAGGGGGAAAGGTGTTCGACGTGAGCGCGAGGAACGTCGGTAGCATAACGCCCGACACGTACGTACTCAGCGTGGACTTGCGCGGCCAGGATGTCGGAACCACAAGGCATGCCATCTCAGGGGCGGTCATACAGGTCAAGGACGGCGATGTGCTGGGCGAGAGGATAGCGCGCATGTTCTACGCGCACCATGGCCAGAAATACCCTGCTGACAAGCTGACGCAGCTGCCTTCGATCAGAATGGAGAGCAAAGAGATCTCCAAAGCCTGATCCGCGTACCCAAATCCTAGATAAAGAAGGTATTTATATTAAAAAATACCGATTTCTTCAGTGATAAGATGCAGAAGGCACAAAATAGGATAGCTGTGCGGATAATGGAACCCGTAGAAGCCCAGAACCCACAATTCGAGGCGTTCGTAAAAAGGCGTCTTTTGAGGAACAAACCCGTAGTTGTCATAGCAAAGCCGATAAATGAGCAGGGCAGGCACTATACGCTTCACGTGACTGAGCCCGAGCACCAGGGCAGATGGTTCAAGTTCAGATCCTATGAGGTAAGCAGGTGGAATATCGCGCTCAAGCAGGGCGAGACGCTCAGGGAGCGTGCGGAGGATGTGGTCAATTTTGAATACGCTGCTAATTGCTTCAAGAGATGGCTGCTTCGCGGCCCAGGCGAGAATTGTGGGTGCTGAAGATAAATATACTATCTAAAACAAGTCCTGATTATGAAAAGGGAAAAAAGAAAAGTGGAGCAAACTCTGCCAAAGCTTAGGGCCGCAGAGCCAAGGCAGGATGCGCATGCCCAGGCCAAGCGCGAGCGCTGGGAGCAGATAAGCCCGGCTCTTTCGCTTCTAAAGACCGAGGAGATGGAGTACAGGGGCTATCTTTTCAAGATAGCAAGAACCATCTACGAAGGCGCGAACACCCTCGTGATAATACCGACCAGCACCCGCAAGACATCCCTAGCGTTCATGACTGCCGCCAAGGCCATGCATGAGGGAAAGAAGGCGCTAATAGTTGCCCCGACCACTCCACTGGTCGCGCAGCACTACGAGAAGGCGCTTGAAGCCTTCAGGGACCCGAGCCAGATAGCTCTGGTCACGGGCGCGACAAAGGACCCGGATAAAAGGGCAGAGCTATACAAGAACGCAAGGCTCATAATAGCAACGCCCCACACCATAAGAAACGACATAGAGCACAGCAAGTTCCCGCTGATGGATCTTGGCTCAATATCCGTTGACGAAGGCCAGAAGACAAGGGGCGGCTACCCGTATGCGGTGCTGGGCAAGTACCTCAAGGGCACCAAAACGCAGCGGGTGCTTTTCACCGGCTCGCTCACTAGCAGGCAGGGCATAGCGGATTCCATAATAGAAATATTCGACATAACCAGAATAGAAGCAAGGAACAGGCGCGACCTGGACATCGCTCCCTACGTGAATAAGATAGAGACCAAGGTTGTACGGGTCAATAAGTCCACTCACCAAATGCTCCTAGAGGACAGGTTCAACAAATTGATGGACAGGCACTTCCAGGTGCTCAAGAATGCGGGCCTCAGCGACAAGGATAGCTTCCAAAAGGTGTCCAAGCGCGATTTCAACGACCTTGGGATCGTGGTAAAGAAGATGGTAAGGGACGTGCACGGACAGCCCTACACTCAAAGACGGGATTTTATAATGAATGTCAGGGACAGCTACAAAACGCTTTATTACCTGTCCCATCCGTTCTATTTGGTCACCACCCAGGGATTTAGGCCAACGCTGGAATACCTAGTGGAATCAAAGGAGGAGAAGGGCAGGAGAGGCTACATGATGGCGCTCTTCAAATCGAGGGAGATGCAGGACATAGAGAAGCTGCTAAAGGATGCAAAGGACCACAAGATAGAGCACCCCAAGGTCGCAACGCTGATAAAGGGCCTTTTGCACAACAAGGACGAAAAGGCGATAACCTTCGCAAACTTCCGCTCTACGGTCAACATGCTGGCGGAGCATTTGGACGAAGCTGGGATACCTGCTCAGACGCTAATGGGCAAACGCGCGCGCATGACGATTGAAGAGCAGCAGAAGATGATAGTGAATTTGTCAAGCGGAAAGTCCAGGGTGATGGTTTCAACCTCGATAGGGGAAGAGGGCATAGACATACCAAACGTGCCGCTGGTAATAGCATACGACGCCGTCCCAAGCGCCATAAGGAACGTGCAGCGGCGCGGAAGGACCGGAAGGACGGGCCCTGGCAGGTTCGTTCAATTGGTCGCCAAGGGCACAAGCGATGAAGTGTACCTGAGCATTGCCTCATTAAACGAGACAAAGATGAACAGGCTGGTTGTGCTCCTCAGAAAGCAGGGCGAGGAGATGCAGAGTAAATCCAAGAGCCCAACAAAGGAACCAGCCAAGCCACCGCAGATACAGATGACCCTGCAGGAGGCAAAGGAAAGTGCCGCTGCAGATTTTATGGGAATACTACTCACAGGAAAGACTAATCCAAACCCAACCAAGCAGGGCCCTCCCACCCTGGATGATCTCAGGGAGCTTAGTTTGATGCTCCGTTCGCTGCCAAGGGCGCAAAGAGCGTATGGTTCGGCCAAGAGGATACCTGCCAGGAAGCAGACCAGCTTCGCCTGGCAGTGAGCAATCCCTAAACACATGGTATGGCTATTTTAACCTTTATTACCATTGATATAGGACAGCATATACTTCTCTGATGTCAAATGCAATCAATGGTAGAGACTGAGATGGCTAAGACAACCGAAAAGATAAAAATACCAGAGCGGCTAATAGACCAGGTAATAGGACAGAAGAAGGCTGCGGACATAATAATGAAGGCGGCAAAGCAGCGCAGAAATGTCCTACTGATAGGCTCTCCAGGTACGGGAAAGACCATGCTAGCGCAGGCAATGGCAGAGCTGCTGCCCACAACAGACCTCGAGGACATACTCGCCTACAGGAACGTAAACGACGAGAACGTCCCTATAGTGAAGGCTGTCAAGACCTATCCGGACCAAAAGTCTGCCGAGAAGCTTGGCGACGGGCAGGGGCGACTCATACTCCAAAAAGAGAGGATGAAGAACCGCATGGCCATGAACAGGAGCAACTCGCTAATAGGCCCGGCAGTCTTTCTGATAATACTCATACTAGTAGGCATCTCATTCTTCGTTCATACGACTGGATATCTTATCATAATAGCCTCGCTCATACTCGGGGTAATGATATTCGGTGCAGTGGCGCTGCTTGTAAGCGGGCTTGCCCGAAGGGTAGGACTTCCAGGAATGACCGAGGGCAACGAGCCCAAGCTGATAGTTGATGACAGCGGGCTTAGCCACGCGCCATTCATCGACGCAACTGGATCAAAGGCAGGAGCCCTGTTCGGAGACGTGCGCCACGACCCGCTGCAATCCGGCGGGCTCGGAACGCCCGCTCACCTAAGGGTTGAGAGCGGCGCGATACACAAGGCAAACAAGGGCGTGCTCTTCATAGACGAGGTTTCAAATCTCGACCCCAGATCCCAGCAGGAACTGCTAACCGCGCTGCAGGAGAAGAAATACTCAATAACCGGGCAAAGCGACATGAGCTCAGGCGCCCTTGTAAAGACAGAACCTGTCCCCTCCGACTTCATACTTGTAGCGGCAGGTAACCTGCAGGATCTGCAGAGGATGCACCCTGCCCTCAGATCAAGAATACGCGGATACGGATACGAGGTATACATGGAGTCTACGATGGAGGACAATGCCGCGAACAGGAATTTGCTCATGCAGTTCATAGCGCAGGAGGTCAAGAAGGACGGGAAGATACCTCCGTTCGACCAGAGCGCAATAGATGAGATAATAGAGGAGGCGCGCAGGCGCGCCGGCAGAAAGAAGAGGCTCACTCTCATACTAAGGGATCTCGGCGGGCTTGTAAGGGCAGCCGGTGACATAGCGATAGAGAAGAATTTGAAGACGGTCAGTTCGAAGGAGGTCCTAGCGGCGAAGAATCTTGCAGCCTCCATAGAATCGCAGGTCGTCAACCAGGAACTTGAATTCCGCAAGGACTACAGGGTGTTTAGCACCGGAGGCTACGCGGTAGGGAAGGTAAACGGCCTTGCGGTCATGGGCTCCCAGACTACCTTCTCAGGGATAGTAATACCTATAGTAGCTGAGGTCACTCCGGCAGGGTCAAGGTCGGAGGGCAAGTTCATACCGACCGGAAGGCTTGGCAAAGTTGCCAGCGAGGCGGTCAAGAACGTCAGCGCGATAATCAAGAAGCACATGGGCAGGGACATAGCCAACTACGACATGCACGTGCAGTTCCTTCAGATAGAGGGGGTTGAGGGAGACAGCGCCAGCATATCTGTTGCCGTCAGCATAATATCCGCAATGGAAAACGTCCCGATAGACCAGTCGCTCGCAATGACTGGATCGCTTTCGGTAAGAGGTGAAGTGCTTCCAGTAGGCGGCGTAACAAGCAAGGTCGAGGCGGCAATCCAGGCGGGCCTTAAGACTGTCATACTTCCGGCAAGCAACATAGACGACGTCTCGCTCAACAAGGCGACGCTGAAGGGAGTTAGGCTAATACCTGCAAAGACGCTTGCAGATGTTCTCAAGTACGCGCTCAAGGACTGCGCGCGCAAGGACGAGATAATAAAGGAGCTGCAGAACTACGAGGGCGGCAAATCCAAGAGCCCCGAGCAGCACTACCACCTCGAGCAGCATGCGGCCACGACCGTAGCGCTCCAGCAGGTGAAGCCAAAACCAAAGGCAAAGCCAAAGCTCAAGAAGACAAAGGCCAGGGCAAAAGCACGACCAAAGAGAAAAAGATGAACCTATGAAAGGCTCTTCCAAGAGGGAACCAAAGGACGCAAAGAAGACGCTCGAGCAGTTCGGCTCTTCCATAGTCAAAGACATAGAGTCGAGAAAGAACCCGAAGTTCGTAACTGGTGCAAGGACAAGATCAAACGTAGTATTTAACGAGAAGCAGGGCTACCTCACGCTGGGGCCGGCCCAGGAGGAGAGGAACTTTTTGAACGTGGCACAGTCCAAGAGGTTCATGCAGACTGTAGCAATCGCATCTAAGTGCCACAAGTTCGTGGGCGAGAATTTGCACACATCGATAAGAGGCCTCTACTACCAGCTCAAGTTCTCGCTAGGCGAGGATGTGGACGAGGACATATTCAGCGAGCAGGCGGAATCAAATCCCCTCATAGAGGACCTTGAGGTGTCGCTGGGCCTAAAAAGAGAGGACATGAACCTCAATGCAACAAGAAAGGGCGTGCTTGCGGGCAACCTCAAGATAATGGACAAGTTCGGCGACGAAATGAGGACGATAGATGCGGGCAAATTGGGGAGGAGCGGCTGGGCGATACCAAGCGACGTGGACAACGACATAGAGTTCGTTGACGTGAAGGCAAAGTCCGTGCTTGTTGTCGAGAAGGACGCGCTGTGGCAGAGGCTCAATGAGGACGGGGTATGGAAGAAGGAGAACATGATACTTATAACGCCGCAGGGCCAGGCGGCAAGGGGAACTAGGCGCCTCATAAGAAAGTTCGCGGACATGGGCCTCCCTGTCTATGTGCTAAACGATGCGGATGCGTGGGGATGGTACATATACTGGACCATTAAGACCGGCAGCATAAACCTCGCCTACATAGGCAGCGACATAGCTACACCAGAGGCCAAGTTCCTCGGGGTTACGATGTCGGACATAGAAAACTATGAATTCCTAAAAGGGCTGACCCTCAAGGCAAAGGACGTCGACCTGAAAAGGGCGGAGGAGATGCTCTCTTATCAGTGGATAAACAAGCACAAGGACTGGTCTGAGGAGCTCAAGAAGGTCCTCAAGCAGAAGATAAAGATAGAGTCCGACGCACTGCAGGGCCCAAGGCTTACTTTCGTGCAGGACTACATAAAAGAAAAGATAAAGAACGAAGATTTCCTTTCCTGATTGATTCTAGGAAATCGTCAATTCAAGTCCACCTATCCTTGGCGCGAGCCTGTTGTAGAGCACTCCTACTATCGCGGCGCCCACGAACGCCCCTATGAAGGTAGCTATCGGGAGTACTATTATAGCGAATAATCCAACTGCGGATGCTGCTGAGGGGATGAAAGCAAGCAGGAAAATTGATGAGATCGTGTGCACAAGGCCCTGTACGAATCCCCCTATTGCTCCGAATACGGCCGATATTTTTGCATAAGACACAACGTCTATCTCATTGAGCGCATTTCCCTTGAACCAGAGCCTGATTGGCCCGACCTTGAGCACGAGGTAGTTGTATACCAATGCGCCTGCTGCGAAAGCGGCGAACATCAGAACGCCGAATACTAGCATGAATCCGACGAGCCCAAACAGCCCGAAGAGCGCAAGAAGCAGATTGCCCGCCCCTATGCCTGCGAACATGACGACCAGCCCGGCGAAGAACCCAACCACAAGCCCGATTGCCCCTCCCACCCTTGCGGCGGAGTCAGGGTCTATCCAGCTCAGCTTGTTGTTCTTGATAGTGAGCTTGATGTAGCCTATCTTGGAGCCTATGGCGTTGTACACCCAGGCCTCAAATCCGGCCACGAGGAACCCAACAAAGAGCAGCACTATCGGTATGAGTATTAGCATTACGAGCCCAATCCCTACTATTAGCCTGGAGAATCCCGGAAGCACGGCCCCGATGAGCACAGAGAAGAGCAGCACGAAGAGCGCTATTATCAGCCCGAAAACGAGCTCTATTGCGCCGTTCATCCTTGCTGCGGACATAACATCTATGTGCCTTAGCGCCGTTTTTTTCTCCATTTTTACCAATAAATACAGAAAACTCATTAATAAATAAGTTTGCAGCGCCTAGATCCTGATGGCCGGCTCAACTCCCGTTATCCCAAGGTCCTTTAGCGTCGTGTCAGGGTCGTCGTAGTAGTTCTTCACTATGGCGCTTATGTCCTCTATGTTGTGGCGGCCCGTCTTGTTGAGCCGCTCAAGTATGGTCGCCCTAACCCTCTCCTCTGCAAGTATGGTTGGCGGGTTCACCCCGACCAAATTGGCGAGCATGTCCCTGTAGGTTACGCTTGGAAGTATTGGCGCGCCGCGCTGCGTCTTGTAATCGTACTTGTATAGGTCCGAGAGAAGCACCTGAGTCTCTATTCCAGCAAGCTCTGATATCTGGGTAATCTTTCTGTATATCGTGTAGCCCCTGTAGAAGGCAGACACTATGACTATGGCGTCTATGACTGGTATTATGTCCATAGGCACGTTCATTGGCGTGTGCTGCAGCCTGTTTATGACGTCCCTGCTAGAGGATCCGTGGATGGTGCCCATTGCTATCTTTCCTATGTTCATGGCGGTTATCATGTCGTTTGCCTCCTGGCCCCTTACCTCCCCGATTATTATGAGGTCCGGCCTCATCCTAAGCGCGTTCTTGACAAGAGCCTCCATGGGAAGGTCCTCGCTTGTCTCAAGGTTCACGCAGTTCTCCTGCGCGGTCGTGTCAAGCTCGAACGTCTCCTCTATTGTGACTATCCTCGTCTCCGGCCTGAAGAACGAGAAAAGCGAGTTGAGCAGCGTGGTCTTACCTGCGGCTGGAACTCCGCCTATCAGAAGGTTGGCCGGCCTTATCCTCAGGCCGTCAATGTAGAGCCAAAGCCTTGCCGCTATGCTGTAGTCGAGCGTGCCGCTGTTTATTAGGTCTACTATGCTAAGGGGCGTGCGCTTCACGTTCCTTATTGATACGTCCTGGCCCACTGGCGAGGTGACTACGTTTGCACGGCTCCCGTTGGGCAGGTGGATGTCCATCACGTTGCCCTTGTACTCCGAATTTGTCATGTAGAGCTTGAGCTTGCCGACGAATCTCTTGAGGTCGTCCTTGCTCTCGAGCTTTGTGTCGAGCTTTATCTTACCCTTCTTTGAGCTGAAGGCGAATATGTTCGAGGTGTTGTTGACCATTATGTCCTCAACGTCCTCATCAAGCAGAAGCTCCGTGATGGGGTCCAGATTGTTCATGTCGTCTATTATCTGGGTTACCTCGGCCTGGCTTATTGAGGGGTCGTACTTCTTTGCGAGCGTGTTTATTATTTCGTTGCGGCGCTCAACGTCGACTATGTCGCTGAACTTCCCAACCATCTGCCTGAGCACGTCGTCCTCGATATTGACGAGCTTCTTGTCCATCAGACCACAACAATCTCAATATACAATACCAAGATATAAATAGTCCGATGGCATCAGGGCCTATCTTTCGCTATAAAACGTTCCATTTTCCGATTTTATCACCTTCACCCTCTCTACCGGCAGCTTGTTCACGTCCGCCCACGAACGTATGTTGAACTTGGCCTCCTCCAGCGTCTCAGACTCAAGTATCTCCTTGCAGATCACTGCAAGCCAGAACTTGGTATCCCTCCCAATTCTCTTCCCCATAAATTCACCAGCCAAAACGTAACATCCCCCTCTAGTTGATCTTTGATTACCGGGAAAAACATGATCATGAAAACATTGGGGTTGGGTAGGGTTGATTTGGGCATGGGAACAGTTTCTTAGAAATCCCAATCATAAGCAGAAACCCCAATGTTGTAGAAGTAGTGAAGAACCCTTTATATATTGCTGACCACTCCTTTTCGACTGGATTTATGGCTCATCAGCCAATCCCAAAAGCGCATTTTAGCCAGAGATGGGATAATCCTTTATTGAGAGAAAAGTGCCCTCGGGCACCCCTTTATGAAAAGACTTTAAAATGCTTCTTTACGTAAACGAAAAGTTTATATATAAAGTACGCCGCGAATATAATCGGGTGAATAGAGATGGTTGATATACCCTTGGGTATAAAGACCGCATACGAGCGGCTTAGGGTACAGTATCCTTTCTACATCAGCCTCAACAGGCTGAATGGAAAGTACTACGTGTACAAGCAGAGCTCGAAATACAACAGCGAGACGAAGGACTACAAGACCGTATCAGAATATCTGGGAAGGATAACCGAGGGTGGCGTATTCATAAAGAAGGGCTTTAGGTCAAATATGAGCTTGGAACAGGCAAATGAGATAATAAAGCTCAACGGGGGCCAGGTGATAATGCCTGGCGTCTCTTCAATCCCTGAAAGCAGACGGGAGGCAGCAGCAAGCCAAGAAGACGAGCTGGACGAGGACGACAAGAAGATACTCACTGCACTGAGTATGAATGGCAGGATAGAAATTCCATACATGAAGAAGATAATGGGTATAAAGAGCAACAACATACGATACAGGATAGAAAGGCTGGAAAAGAAATATGGTATAAAGTATTTGGCAGTATTAGAACCTGAAATATTAGGCTATAAAGAACATGTTGCTTTTATAAAATTTAAAGACAAAATGCCTAAGGTTGAAGAAATAAGAACTACACTTGAAAAGAATCCCTATGTACAATTCGCAATATTAACAAATGGAAAATATGACCTTTTCATATATTTTCTTACAGAAAAAAGTTACCTTAAAGATTATCTTAAAGAAGCAGACATTATGTATTCTATCAAAATGACTTTATTTCCTGATTATG
>Ga0207049_1032_pt1 | contig 25428 bp, 19 predicted proteins | sample Alteio_BWMinCont_63_FD_153305 | JGI IMG/M metagenome (GOLD analysis project Ga0207049, IMG submission 153305) | Enriched cells from forest soil in Barre Woods Harvard Forest LTER site, Petersham, Massachusetts, United States -... | ecosystem: Environmental > Terrestrial > Soil > Temperate forest >... | reverse complement strand
CGCTGGGCAACTGTGGTTCCGCTGAAGGCATTATTTCCCACCGGAAACGTCGTGCTGATGAGGAGGCCGCAGTCGTAAACAATGTCCTGGAACAGGCAGTCCTCGATCCGGTTGCTTTGGCCACCGTAGATGGCGCCGCCATTCGCGAGAAAGGGCGACTGCGCGGTGCAGTGGGTAATGACATTCAGGCCCGGGGCGTAGGCTTGCGACCCGGGCGACGGCCAGATCGCGAAACCATCGTCTCCGGTCCCCCGGGCGGTGCAGTTGGTCACCATCGTGCTGCGCATCCCGCGGTTGATATTGATCCCATCGGCGAGGGTGTTGCGGAAACGGCAACTGTCCACCACCAAACCCTGAGAATTGAGGATCCAGGCTGCGGCCTTAGTATGCTCGACCCAGATGCGCGAGATAGTTGAGCCGGTACCGTAAGAGCCGCCCAGGCCATCATTGCCCTCGGTATCGTTCCGATAGTTCAGAAAACCCAGGATGGCGAAATCAGACAGGTGGATGTTGCTGCCGGCTCCGTTCAAGTTGATGCGGCGTGATGGAGTGGTGTTGTACAGCGAGGCACTGCCGATGAGTGTCGTGTACCACATGCCGGCACCCTGGAGCGTTGTGCTGGACGGAAGGTTGAGGTTGCCGGTGATGAGGTAAGTTCCGGCTGGCATCCAAACGGTCTTACCCTGCGCCTGGGCGGCGGTGATGCAGTTCTGGAACGCCGTGGTGCAGTCGATGACGCCGCCGGCGACCGCGCCATAGTTGGTGATCGACAGTGAATTAGCCGGCGTGGTTAGCGGAGCGTCGACGTTTTCCAGATCCAGGAGGTCAATGAGGTAAAAGGCCGCCGAATCATCCGCATCTTTTTCCAGGCGCAACGTATCGCCCGGATTGATGGTCAAACCGATCAGGCGAACCTCATCATGAAAGTTCCTTGGCGACCCGGATGCGGGATTGTTGGTAAACGGATAGGCCCCGTAGAGCCATGAATACCTTGAGGTCAACGGCAGCTTTTGAACGAAGATCCCGTTCGTATAAAGACTGAGGGTATAGTCAGCCCCGACACCATCCGAAGTGTCCGGCACGCTGTAGCGAACCACCATGGCATTGGCCGGGGCCAGGGCGACGAACTGGACATATTGGCCGGTAGCGTTAAGCCGAACACACTTGCGTCCCGAGCACTCCGCACCAACGAGATTCGCCTGGTACTGCGGCCCCAGGACCGTACCGTTGAAGTTGGTCATGTCCTCCGCTTCATAAGTTGTCCAGGGCACTGCTGCGCCACGGCTCGTGGCGGCGTTAGCGACGGAGAAGGAGATTACGAGTGCCAAAACTACAAAGCTGAGTGCTGTGAGGTGAATTTGCGGGTCCCTGGTCATTTGTTCGCGGTCATCGCGCATGTTACTCGGCGTTCGTGTGGGCAACAGGATTCTTGTCCGCCTCTTCCAGTCTGGCGGCGCGCTGGGCCAGCGCGCCCTACCTGCTCGGTCCAGTCTCGCGGCACGTTGGCTGATAAGAAAAGTTCCGTCGAGCCCGCAACGGCGCGCGGGCTCGACGGATGCACACTTCGATTGTCCGCTTTAGCGAACTCGCCTTACTGAATCCACAACCGGTAGAACCGCTGTTTTGAACCGGTTGCATCAGGCACAGTGACGGTATTACCGGTTCCGCTGTTGGTGCGGTAGTTTTGCCAGGAGGTGTCGGTCAGGTTGGTCTTATATTGGAGAGTATAATTATGGTTGATCACGGTCGGGAATCCCAGGTTCGGGGTAGCGCCGGAGCGGCTCGCAGAGAGGGGCGAGTAAACTTTGACCTCGCAAGCGCCCTGCGTGATGGGATTGGTCCCGGAGTTGTCCGGACCCCAGATGGCAAACCCGCATTGGACGAAGCTTTTGCCCGTCGTGGCACTCGCTGGGACGGTCAGAACAAAAGGTTTGCCAGCCACCAGATTCGTGTCGTACCGATTTTCAACACTCCAGTCCTGGCTCACCTTGATCCAGGCGGTGGCAGTATATTTCGGGTCGAGGCTGTTGCTGGAGCAATAACCGGCGAACACCAGGGTATCCCCTGCCAGGGAATTATTTTGTAAGTAGAAGTCCTGTTCGAGATAGGCGGCGGAACTGCCGTCCGGATTGATGTAGTTGGCATCCGACGTATTGGTGGCATTATCATAGACGTAAGTGTTGGGCTGCAACGTGATCACGTCATCGCTTGTGTTCATGCTGGCGCGCACCAACGATGTGGGCGCAACCGCGAACCCAAAGCTGGCGGTAGGGGAGGTGCCGGCGGCGCCGCTGGAGGGCCGGCTGCTGATCAGCTTGGCCCCGTTCCACACGTTGATATAGCCGAAGAAGGGGTTGAAGGCCCGATCGAAATAGAGCCAGCCCGGGTTATAAACGAACAAGGGAACGGCATTCGAAGCGGTGTTTGCGCCGGAATCCTGGACGACGAGCGAATAGAGCCCTTCCTGGTTGCCCTGAACGTTGCTCAACGTGAGAGCGTTGTTGGTCGCGCCGGAGATCCCCGGACCATTCGTCAGATTGACTCCGCCCTTGCTCCATTGGAACGTCAACCCGCTGCCGGTCGTGATGGCCGTGACGGTGATGTTAGAACCGAGCTGCACCTGGGCCGGGTTGGGATTGATCCCGGCGATCCCGACCGTGGTGGTTACCAATTGATTGCTTACCAGGACGTATCCCAGATTGCCAACGAAGCTGGCCGCGGCGGGGTTCGTGCGCGCGGGCGGGCCTACCCATTCAAAGCCGTATTGGATGTGACTGCCACCGCCCTGGATGACCTTCTCAACGGAAAACACCTCGCCGTTCGTAAGCGGCCATAGATACGTGGTTTGCTCACCGTGGTAACCCCAGGCGCCGTCGAAGTCCTTGATGAAGGCGACAATGGTGGTCGAATCGGGGCCCGTCAGGGTGTTGGTCAGAAGCTGGCCCGAGAAGATCACCGTGTCGCCATTGACCGCGATCGAACCAGTATCAACGTAGTAGGTACTATCGACAGTCACGCCAGGATTCGCATCGCTCAAGCCGGTGGCGTCAGCCCAAATGGTCGTGTCGGCATTGAAAAGTTTGTCCATCCGGAGGTCTGGCGCGCAGCGCACAACGTCGGAAGCGGAAATGGATCCCTGTATATCGGGCGCCCCTGCCGAGCCCAGGTAATTGGCGGAATAAACTCCCCCCACCGAAACAGTCTGGTAGGCGGCCCAATACTGATTGTGATCAACCGAAACGTTGACGGTTTTCGGGGGTGGCGGCGCTGCAACCAGATTCGTGGCAATGGTGGCAGACCCCAAACTGGCAACGGTTGCGGCCCGAGACGGTGGGCCGGCCCACTCAAGGCCAAACTGCACATGGTCGCCGGCGGCGAAGACGGCGGGGTATGTCACCACAAAGGGCTGCCCATTGGTAAGACTATTGAGATTCACAGAGGTGATGCCGTGGAACCCCCAGCCGGAGTCAAAGTCCTTGATGAACGCGATGGCGGTGTTCTTGTAGGGCGCCGCGAGGGTGTTGGCAGTTAGAATGCCGGAGAACAGAACGGTATCGCCGGCGCCGAACGCCAGGGATTCGGCGTAGAAATCTTCGATGTCGTTACAAATGGCCGCACTGGAGCCTGAGGCGTCCGCCCAGATCAGGGTATCCGCGGGGAACAGTTGGTCCGGCCTGATGCTCGGCGCGATCGTCACATTGCCCAAACTGTCGATGCTCGATTGATTGGGAAAAGAGGTGCCGGCTCCGAGGTAATCTGACTTATAAGCAGGCCCGGTAGTGCTGACCAGGCCGTTGGTATAAATGTTTTCGTATCCGTTAAAGGCCAGGGACGGATCCATGGTAACGTTTTGCGTGGCGCCTTGGGCGCCGAGCACGACGGACAGTGCCGTCAAACCTACGACTGTCACTTGCCACATTGAGCTTTTAATCATGGTTGTTGAGGGTTTTCGCATAGGGGTATTAAGGGGTGTTGTGTTGCCATTTCATTTTTTTGTCGCACTTTGTTCGTCACCGCGATGAGCGGTTTCATCACACCACGGACGTAGGGCCATATTACATCAAGTTGTGTGACCATGGCTAGTCCTAAAGTGCCTGCGGCTCCGGAATCGGACGAGGCAGCCCGGTGAAACGGCCGGCGCGGCTGCCAGTGCTCATGGTGTGGTTTTCCTCATCGACCGCAATCGGGCAAGGGTTTGTTGTGCACGTAAGTTGTTGGGTTCAAGCCGAATAACCGCTTCGAACTCGCGTTGCGCTTCTTCCAATTGGTTTTGCTTCAGCAGCCAGGTCCCGAAGTCGAACCGCTCCGGGACATTGTCCGGATTCAACCGGGCCGCCTCGCGAAATTCCGTTCCAGCCGCGCCGGTTTCCCGGGCCGCCACCAGTTCCAGGCCCAACTCATGATGCGAAAGGCCGTCGGCCGGGTTCAATTGAATCGCCGCGCGATAGCTATCGAGTGCCTCCGCGTGACGGTTCAAGCGCGCGAGGACCTTGCCGCGGCGCAGGAGGGTCTGGGCGTTCTGCGGTTCCTGTTTCAGCGCTATCTCGTAATCGGCAAGCGCCTCCGAAAATTTCTGCTGCAGAGCCAGGGCATTGCCCAGCTCGACCCAAGCGTCGGTGCGGCCCGGACGAATGGCCAGGGCGATCCGGAGCAAGCGCTCGGCCTCGGCGCACCTTTGTTGCACGATCAGCAGCCGCCCGACCTGGTAATACCCGAGACAGTCTTGAGGGAGCAGGTCCAGGAACCGCTGCCATTCCATGGTCGCGGCGGAAGCGTCGCCAACGAGCTCCAAAAACACGGCAAAATTCTCGTGGAGAAAATAATCCTCCGGCCGCTGCTCCAGCAGTTTCAGGAAGGTTTTCCGCGTTTCCGCGGCATGGTCCGCGTTCATCTGCGCGCGCAACTGGGTTATCCGCGCCTCCAAAGCATCCTTGCGCCGCGCATTATTGGCCTGACTGTTTAACGGGGGCAATTGCATTCTCTCGACGATAAAATGAATAGCTTGCGCTCGGTTCCAATCGGACAAGCCCAGCATTTGCTCGCAGGCCGCCTGCGAAACCCACGCGTTATTGTTACGCGGAAGCAGCGGTTCGATTTGTTCCGCCCAGGCGCGTCCCAGCCGGTAACGTCCATCGAAATCAAAATGGACATGCTCAAAAAACGTTTCGTCGCCGCAAATTCCGGCTCCGCTGGTGGCCGACAAGGAGGCGGCGGCGTCGCATAACATCAACCGATCACTGCGGACCTTTCCACCTTCGGCGCGGAGCGCCGCGTTGATCCGTGTGTCCGCGCGGAAGGGCAGCGCATCGTTGTCGCACGCGAGTTGGAAGTGTGCCCCTGCGCCCGCCAGATTGGTCTGCGGCAACAAACATTCGGCCCAATGAAACTGAAGGTCGGCCGATCCTGCATCGAACAGCGCGGCCCGCTCGAAAAGCTCGGCCGCTTGCGCAAATTCGCTCCGACCGGCTGCCTGCATCCCGTTCGCGTAGAGTTGGTCAAATTGAGCGCGATTGGTGGGCGACAGCTGGCTGCCGGCCAGCGAGGCGAAGGGCGGGCAATCCTTGAGATTCACCGCGATAGTGTTCAGCAAGACTTTCGCGCCGGAATTGACGCCGGCGCGCACGATGTCATCCAGATTTTTCTGGAAGTTGCGGTAAACAGTTTGCTTGAGGGGGCTGTCCGGGGCGACCTGCTGGTGCAAGAACATCCCCATCCCGCCCCAGGCGATGGCCTGTTCCCGTTGGCCGGTGAATTTCCGCCCCAACTCCATGAACCACTGACCGGCGCGCAACCGTTGCAGGGCGGTGACCAGGCGCACGTATGGCCAGGACGGTGCCTGTCTCCCAAAAACCGTCGCCGCCCCAAACGGCCCCACCATTTCGTTATTGCCCATGTAGACGATCCACAGATCTCCTTCATGCACGGCGCACTCGCGGGCGATCGGCAGGATGACGTTCGAGTTAATGGCGGTGAACGCAACATTGATCACCTCGAACTTCGTGCCCGGATACTTTTCCTGGAGCAACATTTCAAGATAACGGGACGGCGCGTAACTCGGGGCGGGATCCCCCATGGCGGCGGACTCGCCCAGGATAAAGATGCGAAACGTGCCCGGCGCCTTGCGAACAGGAAACCGAACCGGACCGGGATTGCGCACGGTCGCCCTGGGGAAAAACCGGAAGCTGAAATCCTCGTTCTGGACGAAGAAATCCTCGCCGCCGATTTTCAGCCGCTTAAAGAACTGAGGGTTGTAACCATAACCGGCAAGCCGGAGCGAGAACTCTAAAACACCGAGCAGGACAAATGGCAGCAGGAGCAGCGTGAACCGGAAAAGTAGAAGCCGTAGGGAACCGCCCTTTGGGGAAGACTTTACGCCGGCTTGAGGGGAAGCATTGTTTTTTTTGCCAGAACTCAACGGCGCCGATTAAGCCATTGCCGCTAGAGGATTGCAAGATGAGTCAGCGGGCACCTGACCTTTCGTTTGGGGGGGAGTATTTTTCAAACCTTCTCCCACTGCGCGCCGCTTTGGAGGCTTGCTCCGTCAGAGCTGCACAATATAGCAATTGCCGAATGCTCTAAGTTATTTAATCGGTATCGCGAGACGAGTGAATAGATTTCTTATTTCTGCTTCATTTCGGTAAGGCTGTTTCTCCGGCGCAGCGTTAATCAGGGTGTCCGCGCGATTCGCACTGGCCAAAGGGCGTGGCGCGGGCGTCAGCCTGAATCAAATCGAGCCCGCGACGAAGCTTGGCGTACCTAATCATCTCCGAACTTAGATCGACGCCGTCACATCGAACCCCATTTTTCTGAAGCTCTGCCACGATCAGGCCCTGACCGGCGCCTACGATCAAAACGGGCGGGTGAATGTCACGCAGGATGCCATCGAGACTCGGCAGATCGAGATAGCTATTCTCGACCGTCGAGTGATACGGCGCCAGCGCATCCCAAAAGTTTGAAGGGGGAGTCATGAATGGTGCGTGTGAATCTGAAGGAGCCGGACCAAATCATAGCAACAAGCAGCACGCCACCCATGATGGCCGTTATTCAACACCGGCGCAACCGGAGCGTTCACTGAAGGCATTAGAAGAAAAGAAAAGTTTAGGTGACGAGAGAGGCCGGTCATGATAGAAGGAACGGAATTACGCGAAAACCCGCGGCCGGGAATGCTCAAAGCAACACAGAAATGCACTCGAGCACCGGGCGGATGAGACAGCTCAAACTTGACGCGTCGCGCCAAACACGTTCGTAAATGAAAACGACGACACCTTTGAAATCAAAACAAGTCTACTTAATTTCGAGCGGGGATTTACGGATTGCGGCCAACCAGAAATGCTGGGCGGCGCAGGCCAAGATGGAAGCCATCCTGGATCGGGCGCTCAAAGCAGAAGGCTGGAAAGTTGTCCGGGCCCATGGTTACGACCAGCGAAAGCAGCACGGATTTATCGATTCCCAGAAGATGGGGATGGAAGTTTTCCGGCGGCTGGATCCGGAGGCGCCACTGATCGTAGCGGAGTCGGTCTGGCAGTACAGCCACCACGTGCTCGCGGGGCTGACGACACATCGCGGGCCGATCCTGACGGTAGCGAACTGGAGCGGCACGTGGCCGGGGCTGGTGGGTATGCTGAACTTGAACGGGTCACTGACGAAGGCGGGCGTGGAGTACAGCACGCTTTGGAGCGAAGATTTCACGGACGGATTCTTCAAGAGCGGGCTGCGGCAATGGCTGACGGAGGGGAAAGTGACGCACGACCAGAGCCACGTTAAAGATCTCGGTTTACTGAAGCTGCCGGCGGAGGATGAACAGCTCGGGCGAAAAGCGGGCCGCGAATTCAAACAACAGAAGGCGATTCTGGGGGTATTCGACGAGGGCTGCATGGGAATGTTCAACGCGATCATTCCGGACGAACTGCTGCATCGGACGGGTGTCTTCAAGGAACGACTTAGCCAATCCAGCTTGTACGCGGCGATGTTGCAGGTCACCGATGCGGAGGCGCGGGAGGTTCTTGATTGGCTGCTCAAAAAGGGCATGACCTTCAAGTGGGGCACGGAGGACGAGACCGAATTGACCGAGGCGCAAACGCTGGAGCAATGCAAAATGTATGTTGCGGCGATGCGGTTGGCAGCGGAGTTCGGCTGTGCCACAGTGGGCATACAATATCAGCAGGGACTGAAGGATTTAGCGCCGGCCAGCGATCTCGTCGAGGGCTTGTTAAACAACGTGGACCGACCGCCGGTGAGATGTTCGAAGACCGGACGCGTGCTTTTCGCGGGCCAGGCGTTGCCGCACTTCAACGAGGTCGATGAATGCGCCGGGCTAGACGGGCTGGTGACGAACCGGCTGTGGAACGCGCTAGGATTTGCGCCCGAGAACACGCTGCACGACCTGCGCTGGGGCCAGCACTATCGGGGCAGCGGTGTGAACGGGTACGTTTGGGTGTTCCTGATTTCGGGCGCGGTTCCGCCGGCGCACCTGACGGGTGGGTTCCGGGGAGCGGTGAGCGAACGGCAGCCTTCGATGTACTTCCGGTTAGGCGGCGGCACCATTAAAGGCGTGTCCAAGCCCGGCCATATTGTCTGGAGCCGCGTGTTCGTGATGGGCGGCAAGTTACATTGCGATTTGGGAGTGTCCGAGGTGGTCAAATTGCCGGATAAAGAAACTGAGCGGCGCTGGCGCGAAACCACCCCGCAATGGCCGATCATGCATGCGGTCCTGGCAGGCGTTTCCCGAGATCAGATGATGGCGCGCCACAAGTCCAATCACATCCAGGTGGTTTACGCTCCAAACCGAAAACAAGCGCATCGCGCGTGCCGAATCAAAGCGGCGATGCTGGCTGAGCTCGGCCTGGAGGTTCATCTTTGCGGCGACGTCGAATTGACCTGAGGGGCGCGACTTTTCAACCCCGACACCCCAAACCCCGGGCAGGGGGAAGTGACGCTCCCCCTGCCCTGCCTTTTGCCGACGCCGACGGCTGCAGCGATTTAGTTGCGGCATTTGTGTTCCACGAACTCGGGAGCCCAAAGCGGTTCTTTCCTCCGCCATCAACTCTGCTAGGATAAAACGCATGGGCACAAAGTATGTCGCGCTGAACGACCGGTTGTATGACTACCTGCTGAGGTGTCGCAGCGATTTCGCGGACCCGTTGCTGGCGGAGTTGCGGGCGGAAACCGCGGCGCTCGGCGAGGTGAGCGTCTGCCAGATTAGCGACGAGCAAGGAACATTTCTAAGTGTGCTCGTCGCCGCGCTCGGCGTGCGGACGGCGCTCGAGATCGGGACATTTACCGGCTACAGTTCGCTGTGCATGGCGCGGGCAATGCCTGCCGCTGGGCGGATCATCTGCCTGGACCAGAGCAAAGAATGGACCAATATCGCGGACAAATATTGGAGGAAGGCAGGTGTCCGGGATCGCATTGATCTGCGGCTAGGCCCCGCGATTCCATCGCTGCAGCAACTTGATCCCGGGCTGAGCTTCGATTTTGTTTTTATTGACGCGGAGAAGACCCAGTACGACGCGTATTACGAGCTGGTCCTGCCGCGAGTACGGCAAAACGGTTTGATTCTATTTGACAACATGCTTTGGGCCGGGCGGCTGGGTGGGGAACCGATCCAGGATCCTACGGGGAAAGCGATCGACGCGCTCAACCAGAAGCTCGCCAAGGACAAGCGAGTGGAGGCGGTATTGATTTCAGTGGCAGACGGCATCCAGGTTTGCCGCAAACTTTAAGCTGATGAGTTCCACTTCGTCTTCCGGATCGTCCTGGCGATCTTCGCGCTACGGTTTTGTCGGGTTTTGGCTGCTTTCGTTGATGGCAGCCTGGCTGGCGCTGCGACTCGTATTATTCGCGCAGTTCAGACCGTCGGCCCCGATGAGCGATGACCTGCTCGCTTTCGCGGACGGTTTGCTTCGCGACTTTATTGCGGCGGGCTGGCTGAGCCTGCCACTGGTGTCTTGGCTGCTGCTCATGCCCGACGCCTCGTTCGGGGCCAAATGGCATCGCGTCCTTTTTTGGAGCGTGTGCCTGATTTTTTGGTTTGGGCAGATCTTCCTTCTGTTCGTCGAATATTTTTTCTTTGATGAATTCAGATCCCGGTTCAACACCGTGGCAGTGGATTACTTGCAGTACCCCAAGGAAGTGTTCGTCAACATCTGGGACTCGTATCATGTGGGGATCGTGATGGGGGTTTGCCTGGCGCTGGCATTGTGCTGGGTGCTGGCGACGCGGAAGCTTTTTCGGGCGATGTGGGAGCGGCCATTTGCGCGGTCCGGGATGCTTAAGGCGACGGCGGTGACCGCCCTCGTGGTGGCGGTGATTCCCCTCCTCATCACCGCGGCAACACTGACTGGAGTACACGACTCGCCGCTGCGGATCAGCGGGGCCCACGTTAGCAACGACCGCACCCTAAACGAAATCGCCAACAACGGTGAGGTAGCATTTTTTGCCGCCGCCTGGACTCACAATCTGGACTACGGCGCATTTTATCGGACATTATCCAAACCGGAGGGTTACCGCCGCGCGCGACGGTTGCTGACCGAGCCGGGCTGCCAATTTGTTGAACCGGGCGAATCCATTCGGCGACGAATTGTGGGCGACGCCGCCAAGCCGAAACTCAACGTGGTGATTTTTCTGGAAGAAAGCTTTGGGTCAGAATTTTGGGGGTGCCTGGGCCGGACGAACACCCTTACCCCCGAGATGGACAAACTGGCGGCGACTGAGGGGATGCTCTTCACGAACATTTACGCTTCCGGGAACCGAACCGTGCGCGGGATGGAAGGAGTCCTTTCTTCGTTTCCGCCGATGCCCGGGGAATCGATAGTGAAGCGCGATCTTTCGGACAATGTGGAAACGGTGGCGCGCGTGCTCAAGCGAGACGGGTATTCGACGCTCTTCCTGTACGGCGGGCGTGGGGTTTTTGACGGTATGCGATCGTTCGCCGTGCGGAACGGTTACGAGCGATTCATCGAGCAAAAGCATTTTGAACATCCGACCTTCACGACGATTTGGGGCGTTTGCGACGAGGATTTATACAACCGCTCGGTGGAGGAATTCAGGGAGTTAGCCAAAACCGGCAAGCCGTTTTTCGCGACCGTGCTTTCGGTTTCCAATCACAAGCCCTATACCTATCCCCAAGGCAAGATTCCGGAGGATCCGGCTCAGCAACGCCGCGAAAACGCGGTCAAATACTCCGATTACGCACTGGGGCAATTCTTTCGCGCGGCCAGGATCGAGACGTTTTGGACCAACACAATTTTCGTGGTGGTGGCGGACCATGGAGCGCGGGTGTATGGCGAGCAAACGATCCCGATTCACTCCTATGAGATCCCGCTGCTGATTACTGGGCCCGCGGTGATCCAGAAACCCGGCCGAGTGGGCGAGCTGGGCTGCTCATTGGATGTGGGGCCGACAGTGCTCGGGCTGGTGGGGCGTCCTTACGAAACACTTTTTTTTGGGCACGATTTGTTGAGATGCGAAGCGGGCGCCGGGCGCGCCTTGTTCAATCATAATCGCGACATCGGCCTATTGGCCCGAGAGCGACTGGTGATTTTAGGCCTGATGGCGAGCGACGAGTTTTACACCGGGGACCCAAAGCTGGGTGAGATGAAACCGCTGCCGCATCCAAACGATGGCGATCGGGAACTCGAACAGGACGCGGAGGCGATTTTCCAGGTAGCGGATGACCTCTACATGCACCAGCGGTACCGGCTTGACCCCCGCGAATGACCCACGCCCGCGCGAGCGAACACCAACCCTAAGTCGCGCGTTGGCTTCAGCGCGAAACGACTCATGGCTCCTGGCCTGCCCGGCCGAGGCCGAAGAGTAGGGAGATGATGAAGGTGGTTTCTCTGCAAAAGGCGGCAGTGAGTGCGGCTGCTTGGGAGCGGACCAACGGTTATTGTCCGACCAGCTTGACGATAGCCATCGTGTTCAGGGCGGCTTTGGGAACGAACGAGCTCGCCGCGACAAATTCCGGGAGCTTCGCCCCATCGGCGCTTCGCTCCGAGCAATGGTCGTTGTCTCCCCAGGGTCCCAAGCCGTCGAGCGTCGGCACCACGTCCCAGATCAAGTTGCCGTCGCTCAGTCCCCCGCGCTGTTCCGAGCTGACCGGCAGGCGCAGCTCATCCGCGGTTTGCTTCCATAGGCTGAAAAGCCTATCGGTTTGGGTGTTGCGCGGCCAAGGAGCGCACTCGGTAAGGATTTCCACCTTCACGCGGCAGGGATAATGATCAGCGGTGCTTTGCACCTCGCCGTCACCGGCCAAGGCGAGGAGGCATGCCTTCGCCTGGGCGTAAACTTCGGCATCAAAGGCTCGGAACTCGCCATCGGCGACGGCCTCATGCGGCACCCGGTTCAGCACGGTGCCGGCACGGACGGAGCCAACGTTCACGGTGAGGTCGCGGGAATAATCGGTGAGCGCCGCGATGCGAGGCAGAAGCAGCCCGAGCTGCACGGCGGCATTGGCGCCGTGGGCATGTTTGCCTCCGGCATGAGCGCCCCGACCGTTGACCGTGACGCGCCAGGTGCCGCGGCCTTTGCGGCCGACCACGAGCAAGGAATTTTCGCCGGCGCGGCCTTCCGCTTCGAACACGAGCGCGGCGAGCGTTTCCCGGTCGAATTGCCGCAGGCAGACATCACGGAAATCCGGGGAGAAACATTCTTCCGAAGAATTCCAGATCAATTTCCAGGTGATCTCCTCGAACAAATCAGGGGCCTGAGCCTGGAGGGCCTTTAAGACGAGATACATCATGATGGAACCGCCTTTGATGTCGTGCGTTCCCGGGCCGAAAATGCGATCGCCCTCGACCTGCCAACGAAACTGGTTGCGCAGTTCCTCTTCGGGCGGAAATACCGTGTCCAGGTGTGAAATCAAGGCGATGTTCCGTGGCGAGCGGCCGCGGCGGGTCAGGACGAGATGGGTGCCCCATTCCGGATTGGCGGCGGGGATGAGCTGCGAAGAAAAACCCAGAGGCGCGAAGCAGTCGGCGGTGAGCGCGGCCAGCCGGTTCACCCCTTGAGGGTTGTAGGTGAAACTATTAATCGCGACCATTTGTTGCAAGAGATCGAGGGCAGCCGGCAACTCGGCGTTGAGGAACTCAGTCAGTGGCTTAATTGTAGGCATCGCCTGCGCCGGAAACATTGGAGCAGAGGGAAATTGCCGCAAGCAAATACGAGGTGCAGGCAGGCTCGTCCGCCGGGGGCGGCGGGACGAGAGTCGTGCGGATCGGAGTCTATTGCTTACCGACCAACTCGTCCGCGAGCGCTGCGGCGTCATACACCTTCCGGAGCGCTTCGATAATCCCCCCGCAATGAACAGCTACGGCGCGGCACTGCACGTCGCTATAAAGAAAATCAGCGGTAAGGGACTGGATGTTTCCATCAAAAATCAAACCGACCAACTTGCCCGCGCGATTGACGACCGGACTACCCGAGTTGCCGCCGATGATATCCGCCGTGCAGACGAAATTGAGGGGGGTAGCCAGATTCAACTTGCCGCGGCCGGCCACCCAGCGGGCGGGCAGATCGAACGGGGAGCGGAGCTTTTGTTCTTCGGCGCGAGCATAGAGACCGGTGAAGGTGGTCTCAAAAGGAATGGGTTGTCCTTGTTGCTCGTAACCTCTCACGGCACCGAACGCGAGCCGCAGGCTGCCAGTGGCGTCGGGATAATTATCTTCGCCGCCGAGGGTGTAGCGGGCTCTTTCGATCTGCGCATGGGCCTGGCGAATGGCTTCTCGCTGAACTTCGACGGCCTTGCGTGCCCGACGAGCCTCGGGATCAACCTGGCGGGCCAGCTCGATCATGGGATCGATCGCATTCGTTAAAGCGCCGCTGCCGCCGGAATACAATTGCCGGCGCACGGATGCCGAAGACAGTCGTGTGCCGCGAACCAATTCGCTTGCGCGTTCCCGAGGCGATTTACCCGCGAGAACTTTTTGGACTACCGGGTGGTTCCAGCCCAATGTTTCCGCAAGCCAGGTCAGTGAATCATCGAGTTTGAGCGCTTCGAAATCCGGGTAGAAAGGTTGCTCGGCAAAAAGGCGGTGTTCGAACGACGCCCTGGCTGACTCACGGTATTCCTCGAGGCGTTCGCTATCGGGTTTAGCGCCTTCCTGGTCAGCTCGCAGCAAATCCCGGGCATACTGAAACAAAGGAGTGTAGAAACCGTTGCCACGCTCCAGCAGATCGTCCTCCAAGGAATGTTGAGCAATCGACTGTTGGGCCTGAGCGATACGATCCCAGGCGCCGGAAGCATCCTTAAGCGCAGGGTTGGCCGCCACGGCCGCGCGGAGTTGTTGCTCGGCGGATTGCTTGGCTGCCATCAGCTTGGGGTCGAGCAAACCGGACAAAGCGCCGTCCCGCCGCTTGCGGCCGTTTCGGGAGGAAAAGAGGTCAGTGCGGGCGCGCCGCGCGTTCTCAGGGTTGCGCGCGCTCCAGGAAGTCAGCAGGACCTCGATGCGTTTTAGGCGCTGCAGGGAACGGGGATAATCCACGTCTCGCAAATATTCCAGTTCGGCCATGGTGCGCAGGCGGTCCGTGCGCCCCGGATGGCCGGAAACGAAGACCAATTCGTTTTCTGCGGGGCCAACCTTGCTCCATTTCAGGAAATTTTCAACTCGGGCCGGCTGGCCGTTTTCGTAAGCGCGGAAGACGCAGATATCCAGGTCATATCGGGGGTATTCGAAGTTATCCGGGTCGCCGCCATAAAAAGCGATTTGTTCCTCAGGGGCGAACACCAAGCGGACATCGGTATATTTTTTGAAGCGGTACAGGTGGTATTGGGCGCCTTGGAAAAGAGTGATGACTTCGCTGCGCAAGCCGGTCTGCCGCGTTGATTCATTTTCGATGAGGGCGCTGACAGCGCGGCGAGCCTGGAAGGCGGCCTCGTCGGACGTGCCGGGTTTGACAGCGGCATTCACACGAGCAGTGACGTCTTCGATACTGGTCAGCACGTTGAGTTCCACGCCCGAGCACGGCAACTCTTCGGCACGAGTCCGGGCGTAAAAGCCGTCGCGGATGTAGTTATGTTGAGGAGAACTGAGCCGCTGCACCGCACGGGCGCCGACATGATGGTTGGATAGCACCAAACCCTCCTCCGAAACGAATTCCGCCGAACCGCCAGCGCCGAAACGGACAGAAGCTTTCTGCAAATGATCCAGCCAGGGAGGGGTCAGGCTGAAGCCATATCGCTCGAGCACTTGTTTGGCAGGAGGATGGTTGTAGAGCCACATTCCCTCGTCCGCAACAGCGACGTGGAGGACGAGGGTGAGGGCCATGAACGCGAGAAGAAAACGAAAAAGAATTTCAGGGCGCACACGTTTCATAAACACGGCCGGGAGTGTAACGATGACAGCGTGTCAGTCGAGACAGACATTGGATTAAGAATGGTGTGGTGGTTAAAGATTCTCGCCGGCATGCGGGCTTTCGGGCAGGTTAGAGATTCCAGAATGAGTGCTGAACCAGTTCCAAATCCGGGGGACACGTCAGGGCGAAGCCCGCATCGTCGCCGCCGGCGGTACGCCGGCAAGTACCCGCGGCGTTTCGATGAGAAGTATAAAGAGCATGACCCGCAGCGATACTCGGGAATTGCTGCAAAGGTGCTTGCCTCGGGCAAGACTCCGGCCGGCACGCATCGTCCGATCATGGTATCCGAAATTCTGAAGGTGCTGGAGCCCAAGCCAGGCGAGGGTGCCGCCGATTGCACGTTGGGTTATGGCGGGCATGCGCAGGAGTTGCTCGCGCGGATGCAGCCCGGAGGATGGTTATTGGGGCTTGATGCCGATCCAATTGAGATCCTGAAGACGGAAAGCCGCCTGCGAGCGTTAGGATATGGTCCCAACAGCTTCACGGCTCATCGAACGAACTTTGCCGGCCTGACAAAGGTTCTCGCGGCGGGTGGGGTGCCGGGAGTTGATATGGTTCTGGCTGACCTCGGCGTATCATCGATGCAATTGGACGATCCGGCCCGGGGCTTTTCATTCAAGCATGAGGGCCTGCTCGATATGCGTCTGAACCCGAACCGCGGTCAACCGGCGTCCGCGCTGCTGGCTAAGATTGCTCCCCTGGCACTGGCAACGCTATTGGCGGAAAACGCGGACGAACCGCGCGCCGATCTACTAGCGCAAGCCTTGGCAGGAAGAAGATGTCAGACGACCACGGAGTTAGCTCGAGCGGTGCGCGCCGCTTTGCCTCAGATCGAGTCGGCGGAGCAAGAGCTTTCTGTGCGACGGGTTTTCCAAGCCCTGCGCATCGCCGTCAACGACGAGTTTTCCGCGCTCGATGCCTTGCTGCGTCAATTGCCGCACTGTCTTAACCCGGGCGGACGAGCCGCCATCCTGACCTTCCATTCTGGCGAGGATCGCCGGGTGAAAAAAACGTTCGAGGCCGGGGTGCGGGCAGGGTGGTATTCGGACTGTGCGCGCGAGGTCATCCGGCCCACGGGTGATGAGCGACATGCGAATCCGCGGTCGGCAGCCGCAAAGCTCCGTTGGGCGCGACGAAGCGAGGTCCTGATAAGTTAGCCTTGAGTTGCCGCTGAGGCAGCTTAGTTTGGCGGGCCGTCATGCCGTTGCTTCAGATAGTTGGATTGGTGCTGGCCGCCGTCGCCGGGGGAGCGATTAATGCGGTCGCCGGCGGGGGCACGCTTGTGACGTTCCCTACGCTGCTTTTCTATGGAGTGCCGCCGATTATCGCCAATGCTACCAGCACGTTGGCGCTGGTCATCGGCACTTCCGGGGGGATCTACGGCTTTCGTGAGCATCTGGGACCGGTAAGGCCCTGGCTTCGACGTTTTGTGCCGGTAAGCCTGCTGGGCGGCCTGCTGGGGGCGATCCTTCTGAACCTCACCAGCAACCGGACGTTTGGCCGGCTTGTGCCCTTCCTGATTCTGTTCGCGTCGATCCTATTCCTGGCACAGGGGTTTTTTCGGCGGATGATACGCGCAGAGGGAGAGGTTGTCGTACGGAAACGGTCCGCGATTTGGGGGATAATTCTGTTCCAGTTTGGAGTTGCAGTTTATGGAGGTTATTTCGGAGCCGGGATTGGCATCCTGATGCTGGCGTCGCTGGGGTTCATCGGGCTGCAAAATATCCATGAGATGAACACGCTCAAAACGAGCCTCGGCTCGCTAATCAACTCGGTAGCGGCGATCTGGTTTATCTTTGCGGGCCTGATTGACTGGCGAAGGGCTGTGATTATGACGGGTGGGGCAGTGGTTGGGTATTACCTGGGATCGAAGCTATCGCAGCGCATCCCGCAAAGGAGGGTTCGCCAGATCATTACCGCGATCGGTTTTATTCTTTCCGCCGTAACCTTCTGCCAGGAGTTCGGCAAGTAGAGTTTTGCCCGGGGGTTCGTCCCGGGTTGAAAACACGAAGGGCCCGGAGAGAATGCTCCGGGCCCGTGTTTTACAAAAATCCGAAGTTAATAACGCTCACGGGGTCCGCCACCGCCACCGCCACCGCGGAATTCGCGGCGTCCACCGCCACCGCCGCCGGCGGCACGATCTTCACGAGGCCGGGCAATGTTGACCGTGAGGGCGCGGCCGGCCAAATCTTTGCCGTGCAACGCGTCAATGGCCTTCTGAGCCTCTTCGGGCGTACTCATGGTTACAAACCCAAACCCGCGGGGCCGGCCAGTGGCGCGATCCATCATCAGGTTTGCTTCGACGACGGTTCCGTGCGCCGCGAAGGCATCCTGCAGGTCGTTTTCCGTTATGTTGAAACTAAGGTTCCCAACAAACAATTTTGCACTCATCTATTCACTTTACTGTCCTGGACTAACTGTGCTTTCACCAGACTGTTCCCGCCTATCGGGTTTCAAATCAACACTGAACCGAGTTCACCTGAAGATTTACCATGCCGTGGGAGCGACAAGCTATCTGACAGACTCGCGAAAACTGCCCCTTTTTTGCAAAAACGCAAGCCAGAAAAGCAAAATTGGTATGGGGCCAATACCCCATATCCACTCATGTCCTCGAAAGAGCCAAACCGCCCCAATCCAGCGATAGACGCCGATTTTATCGTTATTGTTTTGCGAGGCCGGGCTACTCCAAAGCAAATGAGTGGATATCGTTCGGGTTAAAACGGGCGACCGAGTACTCGACGGCTTCGCCAGATTCAAGGACGCGTAACGCATGAGCGACGCCGGTTGAAATGAACACGAGGTCGCCCGCCCGCAACTCGATCCCGACGCGCTCCTTTGAGGACATATCATGCACAGTCAACCGCAAAGATCCGCGGGCCAGGTAAAGCCATTCCTCCTTGACGTCGTGGTAATGGTTTCCTCGAACGGTGCCGGGTCGCAATTCGATAAATGCGAGGTAGCGGAGCCCCTCTTCGGCATCGTAAATCTGAGCCAATTCGCCCTGCGCCAAGAGAAGCCTCTTGAGCGGCGGCGCGTCGGCTGAAATTGGCAAATTCAGGGTCGGCAACGACCACTTCAATACTTTGCTGGAAAGGAAGCTGGAATGGTTCACGAGGAGGACTGATACCACGCCAAAGAGTTCCAGGCCAGACTCGAAGCACGGTTTTCACGGTGATTGGCATTGGGGCGTCCAATGATTATCCTGATTCCCATGGACCTGTCTGCTTATCGCCGTTTGCTGCGGGAGTACATTCGAGAACACGCGCAACCGCCGGATAAATTCAGCCACCAACCAAGATTGTACGCGCTCGCGCGTAGCTTGGCCGAGAGCAAGCCGTACGACGATGATGTGCTATACGCAGCTGCCTGGCTGCATGACCTTGGAGTGTTCACAGGTCATCGGCCGGAGAACCTGGCGGAGTTGGCCCGGTGGGATAATGTCGCTTACGCAATCCGCGAGGCGCCGGGCTTGCTGCAAAGGTTCGGCTTTCCGACCGAAAAGATCGCGAGCGTCTTGGAGGTCATCCGGACGCATCAACCGGCGGCGGAGCCCACTTCCTTTGAGGGCGAGCTGCTTCGGGACGCGGACATCCTTGAGCAACTCGGCGCGGTGGGCCTTTTGCGGACGGTCAGCAAAGTGGGGCGCGATACGCGCTACCCGAGGTTTTCCGACGTGCTGGCGGTGCTGCGGACAAACGTCGAGACCTTGCCGAAAAAACTGCGGCTGGAATCCGCGCGCGCGCAACTCGAGCCGCGGGTGGCGATTTTGCGTTCGTTCCTGGACGCGGCGGAGCGCGAAGCGGGCGGAATCCCGTGGTGAGAATAGACCGGATGATCTTAAAGCACCGCTTTGACCACTCCGCCCTCGGCACGGATGGCTGAGCCGTTAATGGCGGCGTCATTGACCAGCGCGGTTTTCTGCTGCGGTTTGGGCGCGCTCATGTCTTGGCGTAAACCTCAGCGCCTTGTTCCACGAATTCGCGAGCTTTTTCTGTCAGTCCCTGCTGGAGCGCCTCCTGCTCGGCCAACCCCTGCTCTGCCGCATATTTCCGAATGTCCTCGGTGATTTTCATCGAACAGAAATGAGGCCCGCACATACTGCAGAAGTGCGCCAGTTTCGCTCCGTCCTGCGGCAAGGTTTCGTCATGGAACTCGCGGGCAGTTTCCGGATCCAGGCTGAGATTGAACTGGTCTTGCCAGCGGAATTCAAACCGGGCTTTGCTCAGGGCATCATCACGATAACGCGCCGAGGGGTGACCCTTGGCGAGATCCGCGGCATGGGCGGCGATCTTGTAAGCAATCACACCATCCTTGACGTCCTTTTTGTTAGGCAGCCCGAGATGTTCCTTCGGGGTGACGTAGCACAGCATCGCACAGCCGTACCAGCCGATCATCGCCGCGCCAATCGCGCTGGTAATATGGTCATAGCCAGGGGCGACATCCGTGGTTAGCGGGCCAAGCGTGTAAAATGGTGCCTCAGCACACCACTCGAGTTGTTTTTCCATGTTCTCCTTGATGAGGTGCATCGGAATGTGCCCCGGTCCTTCATTCATTACCTGACAACCCATTTCCCAGGCAATTTTGGTCAATTCTCCCTGGGTGCGAAGCTCGGCGAATTGTGCTTCGTCATTCGCATCCGCGATGGAACCTGGCCGTAACCCGTCGCCGAGGCTGAAGCTGACATCGTACGCGCTCATGATCTCGCAGATCTCACGGAAGTGGGTGTAGAGAAAACTCTCCCGGTGATGGGCCAGACACCACTTGGCCATGATGGAGCCCCCGCGGGACACGATTCCAGTAACCCGGCGCGCCGTCATGGGCACATAACGCAACAATACCCCGGCGTGCACGGTGAAATAATCCACCCCTTGCTCGCACTGCTCGATGAGGGTATCGCGGTAAACCTCCCAAGTGAGCTCTTCGGCCTTCCCACCAACCTTTTCGAGCGCCTGGTAAATCGGCACGGTTCCGATCGGCACCGGCGCGTTGCGGATAATCCACTCGCGAGTCTCGTGGATGTTCTTGCCGGTCGAAAGGTCCATTACCGTGTCGGCCCCCCATTTAGCCGCCCAGCGCATCTTTTCAACCTCTTCCTCGATGCTTGAGGCGACGGCGGAGTTGCCGATGTTGGCGTTAATTTTAACGAGGAAATTGCGCCCAATAATCATCGGCTCGCTTTCCGGGTGATTGATATTGGCGGGAATAATCGCGCGGCCCCGCGCGACCTCGTCGCGGACAAACTCAGGAGTGATATGCGCCGGAATCTGCGCGCCGAAGGCTTCGCCGCCAAGGGGACGAAAAGTGGGATTGGGGTTATGCGGGGCAGCTTGCTCGCGGCCCAGGTTTTCGCGCAGGGCAATGAATTCCATTTCCGGGGTAACGATCCCCTGGCGTGCATAATGGAGCTGAGTCACTACGCGGCCCGGCTTGGCGCGGAGTGGCTTGCGTTGGAGCGATGCTGGAATCACGACGTCACTGCGTCCAGGGATGGGCCGGTACGAGGAGGGCACCTCTTCGACGTCACCGCGTTTCAGGATCCAGGAATGTCGCGCTCGCGGCAGGCCGTCCTCAACCCTTCCCTGGTAGCTAGCATCCCCCCAAGGGCCCGAACAATCATAGACGCGGACCGGCTCGTTCGGTTCGGCCACGCCGTGGACGGTCCCGGTTGGGCTCAACTGGATTTCGCGGAGTGGCACGCGCAATTCAGCGTGGAGTTTGCCGGCGAGATAAACGCGATCGGTATTAGCCATAAAATCAGGTAAGTTGCAGAACGCGGTTGTGAGTCAGCGGATAATGTAAAGCGGGCGGACGCAGGACCGCGTCGTGTGAGCGGCGCCGAACGGCCCATTTGATTTTTCGATCATCGCACGAGAACAATTTCGAGCCAGGACGCCGGCAGGGGAAAGCGCTACTGATTTCCCTTCGCCAGAATTACCTGGAGCAGGTTCAACGGGTCTGCTGCGCTCCCGCGCAACACTCTCAGCCTTCGCGCCGCATTGACCGGCGCCCGGCAGGCTCCCCTGTGTGGTTGAAACAGTAAACTGGTCCAACGCGACGGTCAAGCGAGTCCCTTCGCCAAACAAATCGGGAAGACCCAGAACCCGCCGTCGCGGGCTAATAGGTGCGTCGGGGTGAACTTCGCCGAATGACGAAGCATGCCATGATTCTTTTCTCTCGCCTCGAGGGCCACACTTGGGGACTCTTCCGGTGACAGGAACGCAAAAACGATGACTACTAACGATACCAATGCGACCATGGCGGTTTATCTTGACCTGGAGAACATTGCCCTTGGCGCTGCTGACGCCCACTACCCGACCTTCAGCATTCAGATGGTGCTCGAGCGCCTGCTGCTCAAGGGCCATATCGTCGTCAAAAAAGCTTATTGCGATTTCGATCGTTACAAGACCTTCAAACGCGACCTGCACGAGGCAGCGTTTGAGCTCATCGAGATTCCCCATGTCCGGCAGTCGGGCAAGAACTCAGCCGACATCCGCATGGTGGTTGATGCGTTGGATCTGTGCTACACCAAAGGTCACGTCGACACGTTTGTCATCATTAGTGGTGACTCGGATTTTTCACCGCTGGTGAGCAAGTTGCGCGAAAACGCCAAGAAAGTGATTGGGGTGGGAGTGAAGAACTCAACGTCCGACTTGTTCATCGGCAACTGCGACGAGTTCATTTATTATGACGACCTGGTGCGAGCCGAGCCCTCCCGGGTCCGGCGACGCACTGCCGCCAGCCCTCCGGCGATAAAAGTTGCGGAGGGAGCGAACAAGGGACCTTCGCTGGAAAAGGCGTTCGACCAAGTGGTGGAGACCCTGGAAGCCATTACCCAGGAACGAGAGGCGGACGAGCCGATATGGGGCTCGATGATCAAGCAGGCAATCAAGCGGCGCAACCCTGGATTCAACGAACGGGCTTACGGCTTTCGTTCATTTAACGACCTGCTGCTCGAAGCGCAGAAGCGCCGGCTGGTGAAGTTGGAGGCGGACGAGAAGTCGGGCGGATACCGAGTTCAGGTTCAAGCTGTCGAATAGCCAGCAACCTATGACACCAAGGAGCGGTCCGGAGATATCCTCCGCCGCGGGCGCCTGTCCGATTTGACATTCCTTTGCGCCATGGTAACGGTTGCTCATGAAACCTTTATTGCTGATCGCGGCGCTCTCTATGCAAACCCTCGTAATTTCGGCCGGCTCCATTCATGACCTCACCGTCAAAGACATAGACGGCAAAGACGCAGCTTTGAGCGCCTATCAGGGAAAGGTGCTGCTCATGGTCAATGTTGCATCCCACTGCGGCTTCACGCCGCAATACAAAGCGCTGGAATCGGTTTACGAGAAGTATAAAGATAAAGGCTTCGCCGTCCTGGGCTTCCCCTGCAATCAGTTTGGCGCCCAGGAGCCGGGCACCAATGAGGAGATAAAACAATTCTGTTCTTCCAAGTATAACGTTACGTTTCCGCTGTTCGATAAACTTGAGGTCAATGGCCCGGGACGCCATCCGCTGTATGCGGCCCTTGCCGGCAATAGCTCCCCATTCCCCGGCGACATCAAATGGAATTTCACGAAGTTTCTGATCGGCCGCGACGGGAAGATCCTGAAGCGGTTTGACTCCCGCGTCGCACCGGACTCGCCGGAGGTCGTATCCGCGATCGAATCTGCGCTCAATCAGAAATGAGCCGCCCGGCGATTGAGTTTCCGCCGAACCTCTCGACCGTGCCTTGTCCAAGGACACAGGCCGGCGATGGGACCTGATTCGTCCGTGGAGGCTTAGAGGCGGATCCCGGTTTGGCAGCCCGAACCAGCATGCGGCAAACGCCTCAGCCTGGATGGAAGTTCTGCAAGGGCGCTTTGTTTTCGGCCACGGCGCTACTGGTATGGGTCGGCTGCCAGTCTACCCACCTGACCGATATGCACTCCTTTGAACATTACATCCTGAGTTATGACACACCCGTGGACCGTGCGCTCCAGGCACGGCTGGAGTCAATCGACACGCGTCTGCGAGCTGAATACCGGATCAGCACAGAGCAAACTGCTGTCGGCGTGCTTGACTTGACCCATTTGCGTCTAGCGCTGCTGCATCCCGATCGAATGGATTATGCGGCGAGTGTGGCGAAGGTGGGCATTCTTCTGGCTTACTTCCAATTGCACCCCGAGGCGGCCACTAATCTAGATCCCGCAACGCGCCATGAACTGGGTCTGATGTGTAAAGCCTCCAGCAACGAGGCCGCGGCAAAATTCTCACGCGAGCTGGGTTTGCGGCAGATCCAGCAGGTACTTAACTCATACCAGTTTTATGACACTAACCACGGCGGCGGCATCTGGGTCGGAAAACATTACGGCGAGGACGGCGAGCGCATTGGGGATCCGATTGCCGATAACTCCCACGCCGCGACGGTAAGGCAGTTGCTTCGGTTTTACCTGCTGCTGGAGCAAGGCAAACTGGTCTCGCCGGGTGCTTCGAGAACGATGCGCGAGATTTTTGCTTCCCCCGACATTCCCGCAGACGACATCAAATTCGTGAAGGGATTGGCTGGACGCAACCTTCAAATCATCCGCAAATGGGGTTCATGGGAAGATTGGTTGCATGATTCGGCAGTCGTAACCGGGCCGGGTCGCCATTATATTCTGGTTGCCCTGACTCATCATCCCCACGGTGACGATTATCTCGCCGCGCTAGCGGCGGGAATCGATGACTGTCTTAAGGAAACCCCTTTAACAACTCATTGACCACCCAATTTAACCACAGATGCACGCAGATGGACAGATGAGAAAGAGAAATCCGTGCTAAATGAGTGTGTGTGCACGATAGGATCGTTTTGAGGTGTCCCAGCGTCCCAAGGCCGTGTTTACCGAGGGATCTGAAGCGTGCCCGCTTGGCGTACCGGGAAAGACCTTAACAGGAGACCGCAGAGAAAACCGAGAAAGATTTAAATTCAGAAAGCTGCAGATCGGGGCACAACGAGCCTCACACCAAGGCCGCCAAGGTCGCGACGGGGAAGGAGCAAGTTGAGGCTATACAGAGAAATGTCGACAGTCCGAATAGGTCCGAATGTGGCGGGCTTGAATTGGTTTGAAATGCTTTCACAGCCATCCCACAGTTTTGAAAAAAAAGTGTTGGTTTGACCGTGAAGCCCTGCCACAAGGCAGGGATGAAAAAACACAAAATCAAACCAACGCCATCCAAGTTCAACATCTTGCGCCAGATTTGCAATTTCATTCCGCAGCACACGGTTTCCAAGATCGCCAAGGACACGGGTGCCGAGGATATGTCGCGAACGATCACACCTTGGAGCCATGTTGTGAGCCAATGCTACGCTCAACTAACTCATAGCATGGGTCTCAACGACGTGTGTGACTCCTTGCAACTGCACTCGGGACCCTTGGCCAGCATCCGGGGAGCAACGCCGCCCAGTCGCAACGGTTTTTCCAATGCCAACCGGGAGCGACCGGCGGAGATGGGCGGCGGTGGTGGAGGCGGCGCTCTCGGCGAGAGCCCCCTACCTTGGGGAGGCGCGGAGTGAGTGGATTGCGTGGGCCACACCGGATGTCGTGGGTATTAAGCGAGCCTGCTTTATACTTTGCAAGCCTCTGATCTTGGCGTAGATATTGCCCTCCCGCGATGGGCGGCAACGGTTATGAAACCCGAAATCGAGATCTACGATACCACGCTGCGCGATGGCAGCCAGGGCGAAGGCATAAACTTCTCCGCCCTGGACAAACTGCGCATTGCCGAGAAGCTCGACGCCTTCGGGATTCATTACATAGAAGGCGGCTGGCCGGGCTCGAACCCGAAGGACATGGAGTTTTTCAAGCAGGCGGCAAAGCGCAAATGGAAGCACAGCAGGATTGCCGCCTTTTGCATGACCCGCCGCAAGGGAATGGCCGTTGAAAACGATGATTTAATGCGCCAGATCCTCGAGGCGGATACCCCGGTGGCCACGATCGTCGGCAAGAGCTGGCTCCTGCACGTGCATGAGGTGCTGCGAGCGAAACCGGACGAAAATATTACGATGATCGCCGACACGATCCGGTATCTAAAAGACCATAAGCGCGCGGTCATCTACGATGCTGA
>Ga0207049_1029_pt1 | contig 25677 bp, 27 predicted proteins | sample Alteio_BWMinCont_63_FD_153305 | JGI IMG/M metagenome (GOLD analysis project Ga0207049, IMG submission 153305) | Enriched cells from forest soil in Barre Woods Harvard Forest LTER site, Petersham, Massachusetts, United States -... | ecosystem: Environmental > Terrestrial > Soil > Temperate forest >... | reverse complement strand
TTTGGTGTACAAGCCGGACCACAAATGAACGGGAACAGCCATTTTCCAGAGCAATTTCGCTAAATGGTTTGCCCTTGAAATGCTCATCCCGCCAGATAGCGCCTTTGACAAGAGGCTCGAGTTTACGATCAAGAAGATCGTTCGTATCACCGGTCTGGATCACTACCGCGCCTCTGCATGCACGTTTTGTATAATAGGGAAGTACCAGGCTATAGATGTTGTCTGCATCATCTATAGCCAGTCCTGTGTTCAGCACCGCATTAATACATCCGGCCAGATTTTTTGTAGAAACCTCGATGGTCAGACGATCTGTATCAACGACAACCCTATGAATAGACGCATGGAGATCATGGATGGGCGCCCTGCCCTTTGCAATATGCTCCAGCATCTGGCTGCTGGATTCAACATTCAAACCCAGCATGCCGGATAATTTTTTTATGTCCCGCATCTCTGAGGCAATGGCATCCAGAACCGATGTTTCGATCTCGTGCGCAGGCAGGCGAGAGATAACGCCTTTCGGATGATTACGGTTCTGCACAAGGTTCTGGCTTACATAGTATCTGTACTGCTTGCCTTTTTTGTTGGCACGCATGGGCGTATAAAGCACGCCGTCAGCATCAAACATTTTTCCTTTTAAAATATTTTTTCCAGACTGATTCTTGTGGCCACGGATGGTGCATGCTCTGCTTTTCAGTGCATCTTGTACTTGCTGCCATTTTTCTTTTGGGATGATGCCTTGATGCAGCCCTTCATGCACCAGGCCCTTATGTCTGATATATCCTGCGTAAACAGGATTGCTGAGTAGATAATGGAGCGCGCCGCGACTGTAGGATTGACCTGTGCGTTTCCGGCCCGTTTCAGAAACCCATGATTTACTTACAATCCCCTTTGCATCGAGATATTCTTTTAACCGTAAAACAGTTCCTAGCTCCATATAACTGTCAAAAATATGTCGTACAGTTTTTGCTTCCTCCTCATTGATAATGAGCTGCCTGTCTTTGATGTCATACCCCAACATGGGATGGCCGCCCATCCACATGCCTTTCTTTTTGCTAGCGGCAATTTTGTCCCGGATGCGTTCACCGCTGACCTCGCGCTCGAACTGTGCAAAAGACAGCAGAACATTCAGGGTCAGCCTGCCCATGGATGTCGTGGTGTTGAATGACTGCGTTATGCTGACGAAACTGACACCGTATTGATCAAACACTTCCACCAGCTTAGCAAAGTCAGCCAGTGAGCGCGTCAGCCGGTCAATTTTATACACTACAACAATATTTATTTTCTTGGCTTTGATGTCCTCCATAAGTTGCTGCAGCGCAGGCCGCTCTATATTGCCACCGGAATATCCGCCATCATCATAAATCTGCTTGAGGGCAACCCAGCCTTCGGATTTTTGACTGGTAATATAGGCCAAGCATGCTTCACGCTGCGCATCCAGGCTATTGAAATCCTGTTCCAGACCTTTCTCGGTTGATTTGCGGGTGTAGATGGCACACTTTTGTATTGCAGCGGTCATGAGCTGGCTCCGCGCTTTTTAAGACCGAAGAAGACCCAGCCGTTCCATCGCGTGCCGGTGATCACGGTGGCGATCTCAGACAGACTGCCATAGCGTTTTTCGCGATATTCGAACCCGTCCGCGCATACCAGCACGCTGTGGTGCTCGCCTTTGTAATTCTTGACCAACCGCACCCCCGGCTTCAGCTCCGAAGAACCTTCGTTAAAATTCTTCGGATTGCGCTTATATGTAGTAATTAAATGATCAAGGCGCCTTTGTTGCTCTGCGGAAAGCCCGCCGCCGCTGGCCTCCCGCAGCTTGAATTCAAGGCTTTTCTCCAGCAGCCCGCGCCCGATCCGCGCATGTGGCTCCATTCCCCAGTATTCGGCCCATTTCTGTCGCAACTCCGGCAGGGATAACTGAGCAATACTATTATCTGGGCTTTGATTTCTTTGAGTTTTAAGCATACACCAACACCTCCATATGTCCATGAACGCTTCATTCATGAAGGAAGTCCAGTCAATAGAACAGCGAATCTACCCCCAAACCTGGGCGCTTTCAGCGGTATAAAACGAGACACTCAAGGGGCGAGTTGGTGCACGGCCCGCCCTCTCTGTAGCAAGCAACTCAGATTTTCTTTTAATCGCACGATTCTCATACAAAGAACCATAAGTAAAAATGTCAGGCTTTAGGGCAATGCTGAAGCCGTTGCCAAGCAAGAGATGCTTTTTGCCATTTGCGGCTGAAAGCGCGGCCTCGAAAGTAAGTATCGTCATTGATTCCTGCTTCTACCTATTGATATTTAGTGATAAGATATTATCTATGGCGCTTCATCGTAATAGTTATCATACCAACCACCGTCAGAAACCCGTAAGTCTATTAAAGATGTTTCAAGTTCCTCGGGGTTTTCAACGGGGGCGGGAATATCGCATTCAAAGTCAAATTCATGTTCTCCTTCTGCACCATAGTCATTGCGTAAGTCAGAATTAGATCCCCATTGTAATCCTGCCGTAATAATGCCCCTTGCTCGATACCATATGTAATGGGCATCAATTTTAAAGGCTGTAACATTGTCTATATACACCTCTTCAATAGAATGGTGAGTCGCTATTTGATCAATCGATTGAATTGTTTCGGATAAGGCCTCATTTATAGTTTCATTTTCTACGATTTTATCTACGGCTTTCATCGCAGCGTCTCGACAATCCTCAATAGCACGAAATAAATTTTCTAGCGCTCCAAGCGATTGATCTTTTAAGAGCTTGATATCAGACTCTTTATTTAAAACAGTCTTTTCTTTGATGTGCGTAGCTTTATTAAGTTCTTCAAAGGCAGCTGTAAGTTCACCTAAGAGCTCGTCAACATCTATTCCAAATCTCTCTTTTGCATAGTTTTTCTCAATCCCCCCATGTACTATATATTGATAGCGTTGCCGCCTTGAGGGCTTTCCATTGTCAGTCTCTGCTCTAAACCAATTACAAATACAAACCTCTTGGTCTGGGGCAAGCGTGTGAAGAGTATGTGTAAATAACTCTCTTATAGCAGCAGCGAATACGGGTGAAGGCTATTTTAGTGCCTGTAAAAGCTTTACCTTGCTGCGATGTCATGCCGAGCAACACAGTATCTTTACCAAACTTCTGGTTCAGCTTGTCCATGACATGCGAGATCTTTTTATTTTTGTCGCGTTTCTTTTCTTCGATCTTTGAAACACTATCAAACAGATCCGGCTGTACTTGGCCTGCCGGTGTCAGGGCGTAAAGTGTCACAGAAACTTTTTTGATTCTCCGGCCCTTGGCTTCGTGCATGAGCGCCACCCACATTTCCTCCAGTATCTGCAGGAATGCAAAGCTGTCCTGTGCGTGCGGGCAGCGAGCTTCAAGGCCAAGGCGAGGGCCGTTTTCAATTCTCATCGACAGCGAAAACGCACCCGCATAATAATCCATACGCCGCAGGCGTGCTGTCGCCTTGACTGTCAGCCGCCGCGCGATATGCCAAGCCTGTGCGGGCGGGCGCATCTCCGGCGCCAATACATGGCTGTGACCGATAGAGCTCCGGGTGGTTTCCTGATCGGGGATCTCGTAGCCACGGAGGTAATACCACATCTTCTCACCCCAGAGGCTGCCCCAAACGGCGCGCATGTGCTTGGGCTGCATGGCGAGAAGCTGCTTCATATTGCAAATACCGGCACGGTTCAGGCGTTGCTCCATACTGTGACCGATGCCGGGCAGGTCGCGGAGCTCCAGCTCAAGTAATCTACTGGGCAGATCGCTCGGTTGTAGAATGGTTAATCCATCCGGCTTTTTCATGTCGGTTGCGACTTTGGCGAGATATTTGCTGGGAGCGATGCCGATGGAGCAGCGCACGTATTCTCCAATATTTTTTGCAATGCCGGATTTGATGGAGTGCGCGATCTCCGTTGAACGGGCGACAGAGATTTCATTGTTCATCAGCCTGCAGGCCATTTCATCAATAGAGCAGACGTCAGTTACCGGTATGTGATGGTCGATCTCATCCAGAAGGCGCTCATGGAATTCTACATAGTGCTCATGACGACCCAGCACGCAGATCAAACCGGGGCACATCTTCTTCGCTTCATATATAGGTGTGCCGGTCTTGATACCGAAAGCCTTGGCCTCGTAGCTGGCTGCAATCGCGCAGGTGGCGTCAGTTTCTACTGGAACAACAGCGATGGGCTTGTCCCGCAGGCGCGGATTCATCTGTTGCTCGACACTCGCAAAATAACTGTTGAAATCCACATAGAGCCAGCGAAGGTTAGTGGGCGGCGCAAAGCGGGTGCTGGTAGACGTAGACATCTGGTAAATCTCCGCTGATTCTTTCGTTCACTATTTGTTCTTATTTTTGACGGTGTGTCAAGCGGGGAAGTACATGCAGTCTGAATCTATGATTCTGCGCTGATTCTTTTGATGAGGACATCAAGCGATATGTCCAATGCTTTCGTAATCTTGAAGCAAGTCAGAATTGTGGGGGTCCTTTTCTTACTCTCAATGAGGCTGATGGCAGAGCGGTTCAGGCCTGTTTTCTGGGCAAGCGCTTCATGTGACAAGCCCTGCTCCTTGCGAAGCCTGGTGAACTCGTCGATGAGCCTGCTAACGGCTTTTTCTGAAGCTTTGTCCCTCATAACAGGAATAATCACCCGCCGGAGGTTTTAAAAATACATGACTATAGTCATGGCCTTGTTGATGTTCGCCATGTTCGGCAATCAATGGCAGGCTGCCCATGACAAAGCTTTTCTTTAAAGAAGACCCTTGACGATGTCCTAATTTTAGGTCATTCATGGCATATAAAGACTGAACTAGAGGAGAACCACTTAAGATGGATCTTATAAGAGCTTATCCAAAATTTCGTTCCTTATCAGAGCGACAAGTCCGGGCAGCGCTGGCCACCGAGTCTCTCAAAAACCCGATCATAAAGGAGCTGGCCCGTCTTGCTGACGCGTATAAGAATAATTTTAAGGAACAATGCAAGAAATCAGCACACGAAGCCGAATGTTTTTTACACGCACTGACCAAATGTCCTATTGAAGCTGTGGCGCTCGAGATGGCGGCAATCATCTGTGATGATGATGCCGAAGAAACGGTAGAGCGAAGAATCTCATCTGACGTCTTGACGCTAACAGGCTATACCCTCTTCGGCAACCAGTGGCAAACCCCTCTGGCAGCGGCGCTCGAGGTTAGTGACCGTACAGTGCGGAGATGGGTTGTGGATGGTGCTCCTATAAAAATAGTACCCGAATTGCGGGAGATCCTTTCATCGCATTTGGCCATCGGGAAGCAGGCGCTAGTCCTACTCGAGGCTATTCCTTCTTCCTGATTGCGGAAGTAACACTATGATGCGGAGAATAAGGCTATTATTCTCCGCATAGGCGCGGCGTGCTATGAAAATATAGCGAATATTATTCGCTATTAGAGATTTTTATATTGACCTCATAGTGATTCTTCGATAGGCTGAACTTACTCGTAAAGAAAGAGGTCGATGTCTCCAGACACGATTGGAGTGCTTGCACTCGCGGACACTACGTCCATTTCTTTTGTTGAGGCCGAGCCGTATGGCGCCCATGGATATGCCATGACACTATGCGACACGGGATCAGCGACGACCAGCGGAGACGACTGGTCGTCGATTTACGGGGAGAAGTGACTACACTACCGCGACCCATCCTTTCTCTCGGAGACGCGCAGAACAAGACCGAATGTTTTGTTCCAACGCGCGAGAAAGGAGTACCAAATGGATAATCATGAAGATGATTGCCACTTTACGATGCGGTTGTGTGTTGGTTCTAAACAGCGGTGCATTAAACTTTCGATCCGGTTTGCGATCATTAGGCTAGTGTTGTTCTTGTTAAGCCACTGGTTTAAAAACAACTAGCTTCTCCCCATAACTTCTTCCTTTTAAGGAGGCTAACATGCTTGGAGAAGCACTCCGGCTCATTCGAGTCTTCCACGACTGCAAAGTTACAGAGCTTGCAAAAGCATTAAAAATTTCCCCGGGTTATATTTCAGAAATTGAAAATAATATTAAAGAGCCCTCTATGGATACGCTTAAGAAATATGCAGAGTATTTTAAAACTAGCGTCTCAGCGATTATATTTTTTTCTGAAGAGCTAGATAAAGACAAGGGAAAGACCACCAAAAGTGCTATTCGGCACAAACTTATCAAATTTTTGCAGTTCATGGAAAATGCAACCTCATAAGAGCCTCAAAATAGAGCAAAGCAAGCTTTACCGCCTCGGAAGGAAGCGGGATTTAGCCGCATTGCTTAATCTAACTCTTGCAGAGCTAAGAGCGCTCACTGCTGATGAAAACTTTAAGGAGTGGACTAAGAAAGGTGAGAAAGGCGGCAAAGACAGGCTTATCGAGCAGCCCCATCCACCATTGAAAATCGTGCTTTCCAAGCTTCATCATATTCTGCGCTGCGTAGAAACGCCGCCGTGGCTCTTATCGGGAAAGCAAAGAATAAAACCACGTGATAACGCCGAGGCTCATCGTCAGAATGGATACATGGTGACGGTAGATATTGCAAAATTCTATCAAAGCACCAAGAGAGAATTTGTGTATCTGGTATTCAAAAAACAATTTCAGCAAACAGATGATGTTGCATCATTGCTGGCTGATCTTGTCACCTACAAAGGCCATATCCCTACAGGTACACCCACCAGCCAGCTTATGGCTTTCTGGGCCTACAGACAGACGTTTGAGAGAATCCACAAGCTGTGCGTATCAAAGGGCATTACCATGACCGTATGGGTCGATGATATTACCTTCAGTTCTCCCAAGCCCTTCCCAAAAAACTGGGCACAGGATATTGGCAAGATAGTGAATACGGTGGCCTTGTCCTTGAAAGAAGAAAAGACCAAAGAATATCTTCCCTCCGAATATAAGGTTGCAACAGGCTCCACGATTTCTCCCACTGGTGAAATCCGCGTCAAAAACCAAAAGCGAAAAGAGCTGATCGACCTTTTGAAAGGGAGGCGCGTTGAAGCTCTCCAATTAAAGCCAGCTAGAACTATATTGGGTAAGCTCACCTCGCAACGACAAAACGAGCCTGGTTTCTTTTCGTCTGTATATGCCCGTTGCAAGATACGGGTACAAATGCTTGAAAAAAGGAAGGCGTTAAAAAAGAAAGCACAAAAAACAGCTAAAATGCCTTGATCCTTCACATGCTGCCATGCGCCATCGACAGGGCATCTGATCGGACGCATAGAAAGCTATTTTTTGTAAGAGATTTTTATATTCTTTAATGCCGCTAAAGCTTGGGCGAAACTAACCTGTTTCTCTTCAGTTGCGTAGGAGACCCCTGTAACAAACTTTGTATATTCAGTTTCATACAATTTGTCTTTTTTGAGTATAGAAACCAGATTTTCTATAGCTTCAATTAATGTTTCTGGCATTTTAGTATCTGTACGTTTCCTGTCTGTCGTATAGATTTCATTCGCAAGACGCCAGAATTCAGCTTTTTTGCCTTGGATAGTTTTTTCCAGTTTAGCCAGATCATGCAGATGGCGTATTAGAGCGGGATCATCTCCCTCAGCATCTCTGTCACGAGCATGCACCCGCCAGGTAAAAGCATTAAGTTTGTCTGCAGCAGTTTCCAATGGCTGGATACACTCAATCTGAAGATCAACATCCCCCTTCATGAATTCCGCAGCAAAAGATCGTATTTCTCTGCGTTCTGGGTCAAAATGCGGAGCCCGAAAGCTGAATTCTAATTGTACATGAGGTCTGATTGACTCTGATGGCGGAAAACTCTTAGGGTATTCTATTAAACATGTAAAAAACTGGCTTCCATCTCGAGATGTTTTAGAATCTTCAATAATCTTTAATTCATTATGGCCATTAAACGCCGTATAAACCTTTTCTCTGAATGCTCTTAGTTGTGATCTTGTAACCCCCACAGGGTGAATGACCTTAAAATCCAGATCCTCAGAAAACCTCTCAATAAGGCCGTATCCTTTTGAAAGACTTGTTCCTCCTGAAAAGACAGGAGAAAAATTTTCATCAGTAATATCCCCTATGATTTTCAAAGCATTGGTTGCATACCAATCCTTCTCAATAAAAGAAGCATGGACACCAAGCTCAATTGCAATTTCTTCAATAATTTTCTTGTCAGGGAATTTGTTCAAGGGTCACGTACTTTCCATTATAGCCTATTTTACGAGACACCCTTCCTTTTACGGCAATCACTCGTCCCGTTGGGACTTGGGTAGTCTTCCCCTGATTGTAGAGCGTTTCAAGTGAAGATGGCGCGACCTCTACTTTCAGCTTTCTAAGAGACTCTGCCGCTAATTCAGGAAGAGGCTTCTCGGGAATGAGATTACCGGTCAGAGATGACTTCCGAGCTTTGGCATAGAGGCCATAGCCTAGCTTGATGAGCGCCTGTTTTTTAACAAAGCTACGCAGAGCTCTCCCAATCTGATCCTGTCCAGAAAGGTCAGAGAAATCTCCGGGAACAAAGACTGAGTCCTTGCTCCTTTTAATTCTATATCCAACCTTATCCTCTAATGTCTCTAGAATCATGGCTTCCTCAAAAATACGACACCTACACTTACAAATATACGACATATAATAAGATATGTCAAGATAAATAATCTTTTAAAATCAAAAACTTATTATAATATAATGAAATTTGTGAGTCTAATATATTAAAACCGTGACCATATAATTCATTGATTAAAGGCAGATTTTGAAGAATAATACCCTCTACCATCCTTTTAACCCTTAATAGCAAATCTTCTTGTATGGCTATTTTCCTTTAGATGACAATCATAATAAAGCTCTTTTTCTTCCCGGCAGAATGTCTGAAGCATCCATCCTGCCGGGAGACCTGATCTCTGTTTATCTCCCATGAGACAACCTAGGCGGCTGGGCATTTTGACGCTCCAGCCTGGTGAGCTCCGGACGGGTTCGCCGCCATCCCCACCACCGTGCTCGCTCCATCTCCGGATAAAAGATATCCGGACGGCATCTCCCACGGTCCCGGCGCTTATAAGGATCCCGGTCTCCTTCACTGGCGCTCAAAGCCTCTGACCGAGCTGCCTGCTTCAGTTATTACGCTGCTTGTCCCCTATCATTCAAAGACGTCATCTCGGTTATTTTCTGAAAGTATTTAAGAAAATCTGGGTAGTCTTGCGCCAGATAGCGAACAATTTTAACATTGCCAAGCAGAGTGGTCAGATGCCCTTTAAGGATCGTCAGATTCATATGGTCGAGTCCATAATTTTCTTTGATCAATAGATATTCACGATGCAGTGTGGAGGACTCATTTTCCACACGCTCTATTTGTTCTGGTGTAAGGCCTTTGACCTTTTTTGGCTTTTGCGGATTGACCAGCTGCTCTTTTGGCGTTGCCATCAGCAATGTCTTGGCGTAGGTGGCAGTATAGAGACAGGCATCGTTCATGAGCATGGCGGCTTCGATTTGACGCATGGCAACCAGCCGTTTCAGAATACTGAATACTTCCGCCGCAATGATTTTATCTTCCAACAATTCAACGGCCTCAGGACAAATTCCCACCAGTAAGCGTTTCTTGCGGATAATACCCGTCACATCCATATCAAGCGCCTGTGCAATAGCTTCTTCCGGGACGCCACGCTTGATCGCATTCAGGATCATCTTGTGCTCCTGAACGGAAGAAATATGATTAACAAATTTATTATGAGTGAACGCCTCATCGTCCGTAGAAACGAGGCACGTCATTTCTGTTTTTCCGAGCTCTTTTAGCGCTTCAAGCCGGAGATGTCCCTCCAGAAGTACATAGCGGCCCTTGCCCTGTCGCGCCACAAGAGGAAGCTCTATAATGCCCCCAGTACGAATAGACGCCACGATTCGCCTATAGTTGCGGTCTTTCTTCATATGCTCGGTCACTATTTTTAGAGGAACGATCTTATCTAGTGAGAGCGTTACAGTTTCAATATCAAAACCAATCGGGATATTTTTCGGGGGGCGAAGCGGTTTGCGCGGTTTACCCATGAGACGAACCACCTTCTGCCAGAATATCAGAGATAGATTGTGGCATCGTATCCATCTTCTCGGCTTTCAGTAAAATATTATAACGCGCATCCTTAGACAGCTTTCGTAGCGCCATTATCACAAAGAGCAGATGTTCGCTGGCTTTATGAGCCTTTTTAGTCATGAGCTTTTTGCGATCAGCGTCCTTCTGCAGAACTTTCATGACATTTTTGATAGAAATAGCTTCTTCTGAAGGCGAATGACCGCCGGTACCGCCTTTTTCAAACGTCTTGCCGCGTGATTTTCTCTTTTCGAGGAGGCGTTTGGCCTGAATCAGCTTCTGGCCACGCAGCTGTTTCGTTTCATAGGCGGTCTGCAGAAGTTTCTGTGTGTTCTCATCGGGCGCATCCGCAATTTCTATTGCTATGGAGAGAGGGATTTGTCCTTTCTCGACCGCAACCATCAGGCGCTCTTCTCCCTGCCGCATTAGCTTCAGGATACCATCTACATAAGTCCATGTAAGGCCGGTCTTTTCTGCGATTTTTGTAATGCTGTAGCCTTGCTGTTGTAGAATCTCGATAGCATTCAGGAGATCAGCGGCCTTGTGCTGCCGCCGTGCAAGGTTCTCAACAAGGCTCATGATGAGTGCTTGTTCTTCACTGGCATCGATAATCATGGCTGGAATATGCGTCTGACCACAGGCCAGAAAAGCTTCAAGACGGCCCTGACCGCATACAAGATCATAGTCCTTTCCCTCAACGCCCGATTTGCAAGCCGTGACTGTAATGGGTTTTTTGAGACCCACCTGTGCGATGTTGTCTACGATAGTTTCAAAAATCTTTTTGTTACGTGTACGCGGATTGAGAATATTGATCTTTTCGATGGGGACCATCTTGATCCCGGCTTTTTCGTTGCTCATGCAACCTCCGTCAAAGGGCCACGCTTCATCAATACAAAAAACGGCTGCAAGTCATCAAACCTGTACGCATCGAGTGCAAAATGGTTGTCTTCTGCCAGACGGAGCTTCGGATTTTCAACATCGATGGAAGGAATGACGTAATAATCAAAAACATGCAGGTTCAGAGGATCCATACGTACCGCAATGGTGATATCCGGCATCAGGCCAGCATCAAACTGTATTTTCCAGCGGCTGGAACCTGTGCTTGTCTGCATGCAACGGCAAATGACCACGGACACCTTGAGCTCCCCGTTGACGATCAAAAATCCGTTTTTGTCGTCTTGCTGCACCGTCCCGCCAAATTCGTATATCTTATCGCTGATATCCTGCAAGATGCCCGGATGCATCTCACGCAAACGCTTGTTCTCTTCAATAAAGCTGTTATCGCGTCCTGAATCATAGCCGATAAGTTCATAAGCTCTCATCAGCCCGCCAAAACGGCTAGAATAGACGCTGCTGGAGGGCATGCCATCTGTCTCATCAATCAGGACACCCGACAGCCAGCCCGACCTCTCTTGCAAGATTTTGAGCTTATCCAGCATCTCTTCGTCTGAAATCTTTCGGCTGCGAGCCTGAATAATATGCTGGGCAGCAAGAAAATAGTGCGGTTCGACGATAGCTTCAAACGCACCTATCGCCCGTACCCATTTCTCCTCAGGGTTGACGGTACGCGTTTCTTTAAGCTTGAAAGATCTGCGATTATAGATGTTGTTGCCTATGTATTTCTCATTGATCAGGATCTGGTGCACAGTGCTGCGTGTCCAAGGACGTCCCAGATCTGTCAGTACACCGCGCGTATTCAGGCGTGCAGAGATTTCAGCTTCGTTAAGGCCATCTTGCACAAAGGATGTATATATCCAGCGGACATTCTGCACCTCTTCATCCGGCCCCGGAATGAGAATGACCCGATCCTTCTGAAAGGACTTACGTTGCCCAGGCAGGAGTTCGCATTTTGGCTGCCTACTTTCATCGATGAGTAACCGTCTTAGGCCATAACCGGCGTGACCGCCTTGTCGAAAGCCTTTTTCAATGAGGCGACATTGACCGATAAATACTTTCTTTGATAAGTCTCGACTATATTCAGCAGCCATAGCGCGCTTCACATTTTTTATAATGGAGGAACTGACGCTGCCATCATTAGTAAACTGTTCAGCCACATAGTGTATATTGAAGCCCCCGCTACGACAGAGATACTCGTAATGGGCGCTTTCATCTACATCCTGAAACCGTCCCCAGCGGGTTAAGTCCAATATAAGTATCTCTGTATATTCTTTTGTTCTCGCCTTAACATCAGCTATCAATTGTTGCAAAGCCAGACGTCCACTAAAGCTGAGACCACTTTTGGCACCATCTGTATAGGTTTTAACAATTTCAATATCATGTTGAGCTGCATACAGCTCTATAGCTGCCGTCTGGTTCTCGATGGAGTATTCCTGGAGCTCCGTCGACATGCGGACGTATATGGCTGCCTTGCGCAAAGGCTGGTTGTCAGATGGCGGCTCGTGACTATTCATGTACACCTTCCGCTTCTACCGAGGCTTCAGCCATGCGGGCTTTCCGGTGCAGTCGTGCCGCCTTGGATTTAGCTGCACGTTCACGACGATACTCTTCATCCACTACGCGTATCATTGTTTTGATCATGCGGGACATGACACTGCCATCGTTCTTGAGTGGCTCATCTACATAAAGAACATCAACCCCAGCACGACGACAGACAAACTCGTAATGGGCAGATTCATCCGGCTGCTCCCGTCCCCAACGGCTGATATCACGCATCAGGATAACCTCATATTTCGCAGCGCCTGAATGGGCATCGGCAATCATGTTTCTGAGGCCCGAACGCGCATCGACGCCGCATTTACCTGCGTCGATGTAGGTTTTGACGACGTCCATGTTGTTTCTTTGCGCATAGGCACGGATGAGTTCGTTCTGCTCACGTATTGCAGGATCCTGAGGATCATCCGGCGTACAAGAAGTGGCGCTGTGCAAATAGGCTGCCGCCTTACGTTTCGGGAGGCTCTCGGCCTTTTCTTCCGGCTGTTTTCTGCCTTTCGTCATTGTCCTGTCCTTTGCATTCCATGGCTCCTGTCTAAACATCCGCTATCAGTTCCCGCTGCCTGTCCGGGATACTGGTTATTCATGCATGCCCTCTATTTTTACCGGGGTTCCAGCCATGCGGGCTTTCCGGCGCAGTCGCGCGGCCTTGGCTTTGGCTGCGCGTTCACGAAGGTACTCTCTCGCCAGCGCACGCTTCATTATTAGGGACATGCTGGACATGAGAGTATCGGTATTTTTTACAGGCTCGTCCGCGTAATGAATTTCAAATCCGGCACGACGGCAGATAAACTCGTAATGGGCAGCCTCGTCTATGTCCTGAAACCGTCCCCAGCGGGTGATGTCACGCAGCAGGATAACGTTATATTCGACAGTACCTGACAGAACATCCCTGATCATGCTTCTGAGTCCCGAATGTGCATTCAGGCCACTTTTACCTGAGTCGATGTAGGTTTTAATGACGTCCATGTTATTTTTTTCGGCATAGACGCGGATGAGTTCGGCCTGTTCCTGCATTGCGGGATCCTGGGGATCATCCGGCACATAACAAGTTGCGCTGCGCAAATAGGCTGCTGCCTTACGTTTTGAGAGGCTCTTGGCCTTTTTTTTCGGTCGTTTTCTGTCTTTCGTCATTGTCCCCGTCTTTTGCATTCTATGACCCCTATCTAAACATCCGCTATCAGGCTCCAGGAGCGCCATGCCTGCTGGTATTGAGACCACTCCTGCGTCAGGCGATATTCCCCATAAGCCGTGACTATTGTCTCAATTTTAACCCGAGGAGAAACCGATGCCAAATACTAAGATGGGTAATATATTCCCAGCGATGACTGCTGCGTTTGTCGAGCAAGAAATCACCACCCGGATCAATAAAATTCTACGTGAAGCACATCAGGATAAGTCCTCCTGTATAAAAATCATTAATAAAAAAACTGACATTAAAAACACCACGATCAAAAGGTGGTATACAGGCCGTAATCCGCCAAGTTCGGCGCATTTGATGATCCTGGCGCTGCACTATCCGGCGGTACTAAAAATGATCCTTGATGTATCCGGATACGGCTATCTGATTCCGCATGTAGCGCCGGATTCAATGACGGACACGGATGATGCTAAAAACGCTCCGGATCCTTTTCCAGATGTCGAAAAAAATGTCACATTAAATGTCACAATAAAATCCAAAGCCGCGAATCTGAACGAAAGACAGGTGTGGTTTTTGGAGAATCTGAAGACCGGTCAGAACATCACCGCCCGTGATATATGCAGGCAATGGCCCGATGGCCTTAGAACTGCCAGACGAGACATTTCTGTATTAAAAGAACTAAACCTTATCCGGCGCGCGGGAGGAAAAAAGACAGGGAGGTATGAAATTATTTAAGATGCTGCGTTAGTGCTGTTTTTACGAGCTGCTGATATCTAACTAAAAAGAGCCTTGATAAACATGATATCCGCACAGAGCAATGGTCATACGGCACCGTCACCATCAAAGCTGTAGGCTCGCCGGTCAAGCGCTGGCCAGCGCGCTTGTGGTAGACAATAAACTACCAACGACTTCTCCGGTACGCGCAGGACAGGCTTTTTTTGTTAATAACTGCCTTGATTACAGGTTACAGGTCACATTTCCCACGGCCACTTCTTGCGCGGACCATATATCCCGTGGGGACCAAAAGCTCCCTGCATCGCGTTTTGCATAGCGGCTAATTTATCAGGAGGTATTTCAGCAGTAAAAAAGCTTTCAAGACGTGGCTTCTGCAGCCAGTCAAGTGCCTGCGAGGTCGAATCGACCTGATCATCATATTTACTACCGGGAAAACCCGTCAGCTCTTTTATATATTCCTCCAGCCAGTGCGCCTCGCGCGGTAATAACACCTGGCCGTTCTCAATCGCGTAGGTCTGCGCATGCAAACGCATAACCTTATCATTACCAGCTGCTGTAGGCTCATAAGCTTTTATCCCGCGTAGTCTTTCATGTTGCAGGTCCTGAATCAGCTGGGTTCCGGAAGCCTTGTCCTCGATCAGCACGGTTGTGGCCTTATAGAAGTTGGCCTGTTCTCGCACAGCCCGTTTAAGGTCTGGAAACTCCATGCGTCGGCGGAATACATTGAGCAAGTAAAAGTCATTTTTCTTTTTTCCCCATGTCGTGCAGACGCTGTAATCGCTGAGCTCCGTGACCTTGTTCGCCGTATCCCAGCTCTGCAAGATCAGGTCAAACTTCGCTGGCTGTTCCCCCGGCTCATAAAATTTTAGCCATTGTTTTTTGACCATGCCACCGCCCGGAGGCATGGGAGCCTGCTGGTATTGACTTTGGAAATTGTATTCGCCCATTGTCTGGCGTAGAACCGCAAGTGTTGCCAGGTTTTCACGCTCCGGATGCAGGGGTTCACCGGCCTTTCGCTGGAACTTGAGAATGCCCAACGGCGTCTTAACCATATGCTCTTCATCCTGCTCGGCAATGGCCGGGAAAGAGATGACTTCCCATTTTTCCTGCTCAAGGACATGCCCGACGAGGTCATCTTCATGTAACCTCTGCATAATCATGATGATGCAGCCGTTTTGCTTATCATTAAGGCGGGTGTAAAGCGTATTATCATACCATTCATTAACGCTCTTGCGCCGCGTCTCGGAAAGGGCTTCATCAGGCTTCATAGGGTCATCTATGATAATGAAGTCAGCGCCACGACCCGTCAGGACACCGCCTACCGACGTCGACAGGCGGTAACCCTTTTGTGTGGTTACAAATTCTTCTATCGAATGTTTTTCTTCGGAAAGACGTGTGGGGAAAATTTCCTTATAAAAGTTACTGTTCATGATATTCCTGCAGTCACGCGCCATCTTGTCGGACAAATCCTGCCCGTAGCTGGCAGAAATAACTGCTACCGAGGGATTGTGCCCGAGCAGAAATGCCGGGAAAGCCACAGAGGCACAGATCGACTTCAGATGCCGGGGCGGTATGTTGATGATCAGGCGCTTGATCTCGCCCCGGCGACAGGCATCCAGCCTGGCGGCAAGAAGCTCGATATACGGGTTCATAAAGAATGGCGTCTGCGGATTGAGTTCATGGAAGCAGCGCTGCATAAAACTGCAAAAATCACTTTGCAGTATATATTTGTACTCATAAAATGCTGAATCACTCATGTTCGTCTCCTTGTGTGAAATATTTAATACGTTCGTAAAACTGCGCGATGACCTGACGGTCTGCATCGGCAAGGACAGACACTTCTCCGGCAAGCGCCGCACTTTCTTCCGTTTTTTCAATGTGCTTCATTACCATTGTTGTAGCCTTTAAGTTTCCCTCGGCACTCTGGTTCACGACCTGTTTTGCGGAAAGGGCGAATTTTGGCAAATCTATCGTGCGCCCGTTCTCCGTGACGGTCACACGCTGATTTAATTCGTCTCTGAGTGCCGTAGAAAAATTCCTTGAACCTTTCGGTCGGCCTTTTGGGTTTCCGGATCGTCCTTTTGCAAACCGCGTTTTGTGGTGACGAGGAACATTTATATTTTCATCATCAGGCGTCATGGCCGACCTCCGTCGCAACTTCATTGAAGGTTTTGCCCGTTTCCGCATGAACAGCTTGGTCGCCGGTATGACTCTGCCACCTGCGGATGGACGCATCGACGTAGCGTGGATCGAGCTCGACGCCGTAGCAAATGCGTCCGGCACGCTCGGCTGCGATCAGGCTGCTACCCGAGCCCAGGAAGGTATCCAGAACGATGTCGCCACGCCTGCTGCTGTTACGCAGCGCGCGCATGACCAGCTCAACCGGTTTCATAGTAGGGTGAAGGTCATTTTTAACTGGTTTATTAATAAACCAGACGTCACCCTGGTCCCGCGCGCCGCACCAGTAACGCTCGGCACCCTCACGCCAACCATAGAGAAGTGGCTCATACTGCCGCTGATAATCAGCACGCCCGAGTGTAAACGTCTGTTTTGCCCAAATTATAAAAGTAGAAAAATGGCCACCGCCTTTTAAGAAAGCGCTCTGTAGAACAGGCAAGGCGCTTGACGACATACAGATATAAACACCGCCGTCCGTGACAGAGAGAATATTGGCGCAGGCCGCCTGCAAAAACTCCCCGAACTCATCACCCAGGTTATCGTTGAGGATGGGGCGATGCGTACCGCGCAGCTTGTCCTTTGCTGAATTGGCGTAGTCCACGTTGTACGGCGGGTCGCAGAATGTCATCGCCGCGCGTTTACCGCCCATCAGGGTTTCAATGTCGGAAAGTTTGGTCGCGTCACCATGGAGCACACGGTTTCCGCCCAAAAGCCAGAGGTCCCCGATTTTGCTAACGGTTGGCCCGGCAACTGCGTCAGGCAGTTGATCGTCAGCGTCCGGCCCGTCTTGCTGCGCAATGTCCAGCGACTTAATTCGCAGATCGATCTGGTCCATGGTAAAGCCGATATTCTCTATATCGAGAGAGAGATCGACCGCGACTAATTCCTTAAGGTTCTCTGCCAACAACCGGTCGTCCCATACAGATATCTCCGACAGGCGGTTGTCTGCGATCCTGAAAGCCTTAACCTGCGCCTCCGTCAGGTGCGTGACAGAAACCGTTGGTACTTCATCAAGGCCTAACTCCACTGCGGCGCTCCATCTTCCGTGCCCGCAGACGATGTTGCCCTCGGCATCAACGACCAGCGGGGTAATAAACCCGAAGGCAGTAATGCTCCTGCAAATCTGCCGGATATGTGTCTTAGTGTGCTGGCGTGGATTCTTGGAATCGGGCTTAAGACTGGATGGCGGGGCATAAGTGATTGATAACTTTGGTGTAGTTAGTAGATTTTTTGTAATAGACGTTTTCATGTTCTCTCCATATCAAATGTGGGCAGCTGGGTTGCGGCCCTAATTTAATTATCTGTTGAAACTTGTTTTTTGAAAAAATGGCCTGATCAGAAAATTTATCTGTTTGATTTGGCCTTATTGACTCTCAGGATTTTTCGGATGGCGGCTGGAGTTTTCTTGATTCCTAAAGGTTTTATTGCACTCTCGATAAAGCGAATAAGCGGGCCGCCCACTTTTCCATCGAAACTGACGCTTCCTGCCGTGATCCGTCCCCCTATAATATATGCCCAGGCATGGCACAGCGTATAAATCAGGTTATGCAGGGCCAGGTCTCGCTGGTGGCGCTGTGTGAGTGGGACTTTTTGTTTAGAACAGAGATCTTGTTGCCTCTGTATTTCATTTTTTAGTGAGACAAGGACCACTTCATCCCGAACACCGTCCCCGCAAAAGTAAAAACCGCCGTATAGCTCTAAAAAATTAAGCTCTTCAATCAGAGTATTGCAGGCATTTGCAATTTTTGAATAACGGGCCATTCTTTGAGAGGGCGTGGCGCCTTCGCTCTTTTTATCCTTTTTGTATGTCCAGGCAGCTCCCTCCAGATGGAGTCGTAGCGCCAGTTTGCGCGTCATTTCAAGGGGATCATTACGCATATACTCATGCCACATTCCGGCTAATTCCGGGATGCTCTCTCCCAAAATCTGAAAAGCCGCATACGCCCCCTCGTAAATAATCTTCCCGCGAGGCAATGATCCGACTTCCTTCAGGATCTCCCCGAACTGCTCTTCCGAGTAACTTCTCGGCTCCCCTGCGATGGCGCGGGTAATTTTTATGGTGTTAGGCAATTTTTCCATTTATGCACCCGATATTCCTCAGCATATAACAGCCCGCTGCGGGTGCCTTTGGCAATTTTTAGCACAGGCCGTTGAGCTACAGGCGTAAGCCCTGTAAATCCCCTGTTAATGAAAAATCAGGCCCTGATATGACCAGTAAATAGCCCTGTTATTTTTCAGATAATTTTCTTAGTTTTGGCTGAATTATGTCGTTAATTCAAGAGCATGGCTTTGAGCATGAGCATTTTATTGCTTCTAAAGGCCAAAAAAGCCCTGTATTTCCCTGTTATAACAGGGGTTGGTGCAGAGAGAATGATCTGCAGGACTGCCGACACAACCAATTATTCTTCCGAAGACATCCGATAAAGTCCGAAAAGCCCATGAAAATCAACACTTCATGGGCTTTTTCGTGTCCGAAGAAGACCGACGAAAACCGCTTGCATCCGACACTTTTTAGGGTAAATTACCTGACCGCGCTTAAATCCATGACACATAACGGACATACCGCACCGCTGATCCGGACACTGGATTTCGCGCAGCAATATACCAGCGCAATTAACTGGACTGACTTTTCAAAGGCGCGGGAGATGCTGGAAAGAACGAATGCCTTTATGGATGCAACCGAAGCGGATAATCAGGGCATACGGCTGGCTTTACTGGGAGCCACATAAAAGAGTGTTCTTCGCGTATCTTATCTGAACGAGTTCAGGGCCTCTTTGATACTGAGCGACATCGCATCGATCCGCTTATAGCGGAGAAGCCAGTCCTTACGGCGTTTTGAGGACACTTCCGATATCTGCCGCCGCTGCAAAGGAAGAGAAATGCGGTAATCCTTCCCAATTTTGTCGTTCGTAAACTCCTCCCAGAAAGAATTGTAATCATGATAAATTTTGCGGTTCTTATAAAATCTTTTTATTGAAACCAGATTATCCAGACTTGGCGCCAGCATCGCCTCGATACCAAACCATTCGGCTAATACGCAAGCCGCATAAAAAACAGCCTGTTTTGGTCTCAGGTTATTCAGGTCTTTTGTCGCATATGTGATCTCTTCTTTTCCTTCCGGTGGACGAGGCCCTTGAAGGGAACCAATCCAGAAAACAGGGCGGCCCTCTTTATCCACACCAAGAATGCCCAGAAGACTGGCAAGGGCAATGCCGAGATGCGTATCTATGAGACATAGCCTGAGCATGCCTTCCTTGCTTACCTCTGTCTGCAGCATAACAACATATTTTCTGCCGCTACGCCCCGTCAGCTCCGCCATCCGGTTCCCTTGCGGGTTCATGAAAGACTTGAGACCCCAAAAACAAAATCGCGATTTGAGGGCAGCGTAGTGATAAGCAATAATGCTCATTTTATGAGGCAGCATCAGGTGGTGACGTATAAAACGATGAGCGGGTCTCATCGCCAGCTGTGTCTTGACACTTTTAGAAATATGCTTCGGCAATTGCATATCCAGATAATCGAACCAGCGGATAAATGACTTGCTGTGATGTGTATAAACAAGAAAGTGCAGCGCTTTTCTGTACCCGTACAGCGAAGCAATGTTCTTCGTATAAAAAAGCCCGTTAACCGCCCATTCAGTATAAGAACGTTTGCTTTTGTCGCTGAAGTAAAATGATGCCCCGTAAAAAACGAACAGCATGACTGTGAATATCAGCCAGTAGGAAGGGTCTTGGGGCATGAAACTGAAAATCGGCTCTACAAAAAAGTAATCGAAGCAAAGGACGCTCATCACCGAATAAAACACCGCCGGCCAATACCCGAGCCAGACCGCTATCGTTATAGTCCCTATCAGATAAACGGCAACCATGTCGGCACTCAGCAGCATGCCCCTCATGGAATAACCAACTGCCGTGCAAGCCGCCAGTATGAGTGACGATAATAAAACTGAGCCCCATAAGGTCTTCAACGCAGTAGCGTCGAAACGCGCTTCATCCCAAATCAAAGAACGCGCCACGCTTTTCTTTACTCTTAATGTCATCACGCTCTATCTGGTACGATTTGTTATAATTATTTTATTTTTTTGTCAGAACAAAAATAGAGCTATTGCCGAACTAGCCATTACCTTAATGGGTTAGCAATGCCACCCAAGAAGCCTATACAACATAGTATTGGTAATTGATAATTTTTCCAGTTTTATTCGAAGGATTATTTTATATTTAACGTGTAAGTATCTTTTTTTAATATGTCTAACTAACACGATTAACTTCCGTGATTAAAAAATGCGCTATCATTACATCACATAATAGGATTGAAATTAGATGGCATACTGAAGGTTTTATATGAATGAAAAACAAGCCTCTGAATCTCGCCCCCTCCTGATCTACGACGGCGACTGCGGGTTTTGCGTTTACTGGGCACGGTATTGGCAGAAGCTGACGGGTGACTGTGTTGCTTATGCGCCTTATCAGGAAGTTGGTAAAGGCTATCCTGCTATTCCCTTGAAAGAATTCCAGCGCGCGGTGCAGTATGTCGCGCCGGATGGAAAAATCGCCAGTGCCGCCGAGGCCAGTTTTCTCACGCTCAGCCATGCTTCCGGCGGCGGCCTGTGGATCTGGCTGTACCGGCATCTGCCAGGCTTTGCCGCCCTCACCGAATTTCTCTATGCGTTTATCGCCGCGCGCCGTCCGGCTTTTCACCGCATCAGTTTATTTTTATGGGGCCGCGATTATGCGCCGCCGCGCCATGATTTTGTAGCATGGCTGTTTCTGCGTATCCTCGGGCTGGTTTATCTGTCGGCGTTTGTCTCATTCTGCGTGCAGGCGTTGGGGCTGATCGGCAGCCATGGCATTTTACCACTGGGCAATTTTGTTCAGGCGGCCGAAAGCCATGTCGACTGGAAACGTTACTGGTATGCGCCGATGGTGTTCTGGGAGGATGCAAGCGATACGGCTATTCAGTCCGTCTGCTGGGGCGGGGCTGTATTATCAGTGTTGCTGGTGTTGAATATCCTGCCGCGCCTCTGTCTGATTTTGCTTTACGCGCTTTATCTCTCGCTGCTTTATGCGGGGCAGGATTTCATGACCTTCCAGTGGGATACGCTGTTGCTGGAGGCCGGATTTCTCGGGCTGATTTTAAGCCTGCACACCAGAACAGGCATCTGGCTGATACGCTGGCTGCTGTTCCGTTTTATGTTTCTCTCCGGTTCCGTCAAGCTACTGAGCGGCGATCCTACATGGGCCAACCTCACCGCCCTCACCTACCACTTCCAGACGCAGCCGCTGCCGACGCCGCTGGCCTGGTATGCGCACAATATTCCCGTGGACGGCCTTGTTTTCGCAACGGCGATGACGTTTGTGATCGAGCTCGGTCTGCCGTGGCTGATTTTCTGCCCGCGACGGCTGCGCTTTTTCGCGGGCTTCGGCTTCCTGCTGCTGGAAACGCTGATTTTCCTGACAGGCAATTATAACTTTTTCAACATTCTGACCGCGCTGCTATGTCTGCCGCTGTTTGACGATGCGGCGCTGTATGCCGTTATTCCGCACCGTCTGCAAAAGCACTTCAAGGCCGTTAAACCACGCAAAATATTTTCAGCCGCAGCAGACGTGCTCGCTGTAGTAATCATTTCCATCAGCAGTTGTCAGCTCTATACAACATTTGATGGCGAAAATACACCTGAGCCGGTCGCCTGGCTCAGCAGAAGCATCGAGCCATTGCATATCGTCAACACATACGGCCTCTTCGCCGTGATGACGACCAGCCGCCCTGAAATTATCATAGAAGGCTCGGATGACGGCCTTCATTGGAAAGAATACGGCTTTAAATACAAGCCGGACGACGTTCACTGCGGCCCCTCATGGAATATTCCGCACCAGCCGCGGCTCGACTGGCAATTATGGTTCGCCGCGCTGGGGTCAGTACGGCAAAATCCGTGGATGGTGCCTTTTCTGGAGCAGGTTTTAAGGAATTCGCCGCCAGTCATTGCGCTATTCGGGCATAATCCTTTTCCCGACAAGCCGCCGCTTTATGTCCGCGCCCTGCTTTACGACTATACCTATGCCAGCGCCGCTGAAAAGAAAAACGGCGTGTGGTGGGATAGAAAGCGGATCGGCATTTATTTTCCTGAAGCACGGTTAAAGGGCTAATTTGATCGCGAATAAGGATCGGTGTAGGTTTATAATCCGAAACGTTAGTAACACTTGTACAAGGAGATCCTGAAGATGATTCGTAACATCATATTTGCTGCTGCTTTAGCCCTGCTCTGCACGCCGTTCGCGGCACACGCTGCCGATGCTCCTGCAACGGCCCCTGCGGCGGCGCATGCTTTTTTTGTCAATATCAAGAATGGCGATACGGTCACAAGCCCGGTCAATATCAAGTTCGGCATCACTGGCATGGAAATAGCTCCCGCCGGGACAAACAAGCCCGGCACGGGACATTTTCACCTGCTGATCGACACAACCCTGACAGCAGAGCAGCAAAAGCTGCCGATCCCGAAAGACGACCAGCACCTGCACTTCGGCAAGGGGCAGACGGAAGCAACCGTTACGCTGAAACCCGGCAAGCATACCCTGCAGATCGTCATGGGCGACGGCAACCACATGCTGCACAATCCGCCGGTGATGTCCGATATAATTACTGTAACCGTAAAATAGGAGGACCTTATGACACAGCTTGTGATCGAGACCACTTCAGATTTTGTTTGTCCCTGGTGCTATATCGGCGAGGCGCGTCTTGAAAAAGCTCTCAAGCTTGTCGCGCCCACGGTCACGATCAAACACAACTGGCGGCCTTATGAGCTCAACCCCGACCAGCCGAAGGAAGGCGTGGACCGCAAGGAATATATGACGCGCAGGTTCGGCGCGGAAAAGATGAAAGTCATGGAAGCCCGCATGAAAGAGCTGGGCAAGGAAGACGAACTTGATTTCCGACAAGAGCTCATCAAACGCTCTCCTAACACGCGGCAGGCGCACCGCCTCAACTGGTTCGCGGCGCAGGAAGGCAAAGATATCGCCCGCGCCATTTTTAAAGCCTATTTCTCCGAAGGAAAAGACATCGGCAATGACGAGGCGCTGGTCGCTCTGGCAGCGGAAGCAGGTATGGATGCAAAGAAAACCCGCACCTTTCTGGCTTCAGATGAAGGGACAGATGAAATAGAGCGCATGGAAAAAGAAGGCCGCGCGCGCGGCATAGAAGGTGTCCCATTCATCACCATCGGCAGTGAGGAAATTCACGGCGCTGAAACCGTGGAAGAAATGGCCGCCGCGCTGGAGCGGGCGCTGCAGGAATTGAAAGCCGCATAGGAGGAGGACATGCAATACCGGAAACTCGGCAGCAGCGACCTGAACGTCTCTGAAATCGCACTCGGATCGTGGCTCACCTATGGCGGCGGCGTCGAAAAGTCCCGCGCCCTTGAATGCGTGCGCGCCGCTTTCGACGCGGGCATTAACTTTATTGACACCGCTAACGTCTATGGCCGTGGTGCAGCAGAGACAGTGCTAGGTGAGGCGCTTGCAGGCGTCCACCGCAAATCCTACATTCTTGCCACTAAAGCTTTCTTCCCTATGTCAGCAACCGATCAGGGCTTGTCACGCGCGCAGATCAGAAAGCAACTCGACAATTCCCTCGCACGGCTCAAAACCGATTACGTCGATCTTTACCAGTGCCACCGCTACGACGCCAAGACACCGCTGGAAGAAACGATGGAAGCACTGACCGAAGCCGTCAAGTCGGGCAAGGTGCATTACATCGGTTTCAGCGAATGGCCGGTCGACAAGATTGAAGCGGCGGCAAAGATTCCCAACGTCGCAAACTTCGTCTCCAGCCAGCCGCAATATTCGATGCTGTGGCGCGCGCCGGAGGAAAAAGTGATTCCGTATTGCGCGAAGCACAACATCTCGCAAATCGTCTGGTCGCCGCTGGCGCAGGGCGTGCTGACGGGGAAATACAAGCCCGGCAAAGCCCCGCCTGCCGACTCCCGCGCCGCGAACAATGACATGAACGGTTTCATGGGCGGCAGCCTGATGTCGGATGTTGTGCTGAAAAGCGTTCAGGATCTTTTGCCGATTGCAAAAGATGCCGGTCTGACGCTCTCGCAACTCGCTCTTGCCTGGGTGCTGCGCCAGCCAAACGTGGCCTCCGCCATTATCGGCGCAAGCCGGCCCGAACAGGTTAAAGAAAACGCCGCAGCCTCTGGACATAAACTCAGTCCGGATACACTGGCACGCATAGATAACATCTTGCAGCCAGTGTTGCGAGCGGCGTAATATCCCTTAACAAAGGGAGAGAATTACCATGCAAAAATCATTTTCATGCGCCGCTTTATTGTTCTGCTCATGGGTACTCTGCGCCGCGCCGGCCTGGGCTTCTGCAACTGTCGGCAAACCCGCCCCCGACTTTACGGCGACAGATGACAGCGGCAAGACCGTCACCCTTTCCGATTTCAAGGGAAAAATCGTCGTGCTGGAATGGACCAGCAGCGAATGTCCCGTCGTCAAAAAGCATTACGACAGCGGCAACATGCAGAAGCTGCAAAAAGAAGCGGCCGCGGCAGGCGTCGTCTGGCTGTCGGTTGATTCTTCCGGTCTCAAAAATCCGGGTTATATGGATGGCCCCGCCGCAAAAGCATGGATCAAAAGCCGTAACGCCGCCCTCCCAGCTGATGGAATCGCCGGCGATATAGTCGACGCACTTGCGCGATAAAACAAAAAAGCCGCCGTTGATATAGCCGCCGCCGGTTTTCGGCTTTTCCAGGAACCGTGAAACTTTGTTGCCGTCGATATCAAGCGCGCCGAAACGGCCCGGCGGCTGGACGGCCGCGATAGTCGCGAGTCGTCCTTCCTTGTGGTGAAAGTCTATAGATTTGCGAATGTCTATATTGCCCACGCCGTCGCCGTAGGTGAGCAGGAACGTATCGTCGCCTTCCAGATAGCTCGCGGCAATTTTGACACGCCCGCCTGTTTGGGTGTTTTCGCCCGTTTCCACCAGCGTGACGCGCCAGTCCTCGGCGTCGGTGCGGTGAAAGGTAATCTTGCCCGACTTCACCTCCACCGATATGTCGGAACTGAGCAGACGGTAATTGGCGAAGAAATTCTTGATGATATCGCCGCGGTAACCGAGGCAGATGATGAAATCCCTGATGCCGTGCGCCTCA
>Ga0207049_1028_pt1 | contig 26396 bp, 13 predicted proteins | sample Alteio_BWMinCont_63_FD_153305 | JGI IMG/M metagenome (GOLD analysis project Ga0207049, IMG submission 153305) | Enriched cells from forest soil in Barre Woods Harvard Forest LTER site, Petersham, Massachusetts, United States -... | ecosystem: Environmental > Terrestrial > Soil > Temperate forest >... | reverse complement strand
CCATCGCATGCTCCTTCAGCGCCTGTTCAACCTCATGCGCGAGCGCCTGGCATTGCGCGGCATCCTGCTTATCACCTCCCACTGCCTCCAGCATCTCGGCAGCCTGCCGCAGGCTGACGACAGCGAAAAAGTTTGCAGGAATCAGGAACGGAAAAATGGTCGAGTCGTCGCTCGGACGGAAGGTGGAGTAGATGAGTCCAACGGGTTTACAGGGGTTTCCGTAACCTCCCAGTGCCACGGTATCCGTCTGGACCTCTGTTCGACGCTGGAAATGGTAAGGACCTCTATCGTGCTTGCGCTGCTGCTCGCCAAAAGTACGCAGCGTCAGATGGATCGCCTCTCGCCAGCTCGCGTGTAGTGGTGTGGTATCGCCGGTGTGTTTCCAATAATGATAGGCCAGGCGGATGGGATAGCATAGCGAGTCAACCTCCCACTTGCGCTCATGAATACCCGGCTTCATTTCGGTGCGATCGCTCTTCCAATCGCTCACCTTGGTTTCGTCTTTGTAAAATGCGTTCGCATAAGGATCCTTCAGGATGCAGCGGGTTTGGCGATTGATCACGCCGGCGATGAGCTGCTGCAGGCCGGGGTCCTCTTTCATCAACGGCAAGTAAGGCCAAACCTGAGCCGTGCTGTCCCGCAGCCACATCGCGTCGATGTCGCCAGTGATGACGTACGTGTCCGGTTGGCCATCGACGGTTTGAAAATCCACGGTCGTATCGAGCGTATTTGGGAAACAGTTTTCAAACAGCCAGGCTAATTCCTTATCCACGCACTTGGATTTGATCTTCTCAATCGTGCGCTCGACTGCAGGACTTTTGAATCGCCGCTTGGCTCCCGGAGTCCGGACGATCGGGAATCCTTCATCAGCGGCCCAACTCACGGAGTTCGCTGTGAGGCTGGCGGTTAATAGGGTGGTATTTCGGATGAATTGTCTTCTGTTCATAGCTCGTCAGGCCGTTGTACTCTCTCTTGGAAGCATGTGAAATACAAAAGAGCGCGGTCCGAACTCCCGGGCAGGAGTGGTTGATCTTTTGAACTACGCTTTGGACCCTGTTCGCGAGCGTTTTCGGGAACGAAAAGACATTTGCATTTATGCTCTAGAAGGCTAACCTGAGCAAGTCGGTGAACCAGCGACCAAAAGCCCAAGATATGGGGATTTCACAGCCGGGTCTCCACAACTCCTAGTGGTTTTGCGCGTGCCGAAACCATTAAATAAGAGTTGTATTTAAGGCCTGTTTTTCCGACAATTCTCTGACCGAAAACGGAGGGCTAAAAGCGCCCTCCAGCCTGATTTTTATGCCTGAGGAAAACGTGCTCGATTTACCTGAAAACTCCAATCCCGCCCACGAAGGGCCGGAGAAATATGATGCCTCGAAGATTGATAAATTAGAGGGTTTGGAAGCGGTGCGGAAGCGCCCCGGCATGTATATCGGGGACCCGGACGAGCGCGGCCTCCACCATTGCGTTTTTGAAGTGCTCGACAATTCCATCGACGAACACCTCGCTGGCTACTGCGATAAGATCGAAGTCACTGTCCATGTGGATGGCTCGGTCTCCGTTCGGGATAACGGACGGGGGATACCGGTCGATATGCATCCCAAATGGAACATGCCCGCGGTGGAGTTGGTTCTTACGAATCTGCATGCGGGTGGCAAGTTTGGCCAGGGCGCCTATAAGTATTCTGGCGGGTTGCATGGCGTCGGTGCCAAGTGCGTGAACGCGCTTTCCGATTGGTTCAAAGTCGAGGTGTCCCGCGATGGCAAGGTTTATGCCATGCATTTTGCGCGCGGGGTAACGACGGAAAAACTCAAGGTCATCGGCAAGTCCAAGGGCACCGGCACCCTAATTACCTTTAAACCTGACGCAACGATTTTCACCATTACCACCGATTTCAAATTCGAATTGCTCGCCAACCGCCTGCGGGAACTCGCGTTTCTGAACCCGGGAGTCGAAATCGTGCTCACGGATGAGCGCAGCGAGAAAACTGAGACATTCGTTTACAAGGACGGCATCGAGGAGTTCGTCAAACAGCTGGGCAGAAATAAACAGGTGCTCCATCCCAAAGCTATCATCATTAACCGGCAAAAAGATGAGGTCTTTGTCGATTGCGTCATGCAATACAACGACAGTTACAACGACCACATTCTTTGCTTCGCCAATTCTATCCCGAATCCCGACGGCGGCACCCACCTGACCGGCTTCCGATCCGCGCTTACGCGCGCCATCAACCAATACGCCAAGCAAAACGAATTGCTCAAGGAAAAGGACCCTGCCATCTCCGGGGATGACGTCCGCGAAGGCTTGGTCTGCGTGTTGAGTGTTAAGCTTCCCAATCCGCGCTTCGAGTCGCAAACGAAGGTGAAATTGGTCAACACTGAGATCGATGGATTGGTTTCGTCGGTCATCTATGATGGTTTGATGAGCTATTTCGACGCCAGTCCCTCGCTCGCCAAGAAAGTCGTCGAAAAGGGCCTCCTGGCGGCTCGCGCGCGCGAGGCCGCGCGCAAGGCTCGCGAGACGGTCCGGAAAGGCGCGCTGACCGGGGGCGGCCTGCCTGGGAAGCTGGCTGATTGCTCTGACCGTGATCCGGTCAACACCGAGCTGTACATTGTCGAGGGTGACTCGGCCGGCGGTTCGGCAAAACAAGGCCGTGATCGAAAATTTCAAGCCATCCTTCCGATCCGCGGAAAGCTGATCAACGTCGAGAAAGCCCGCCTGGATAAGGTGCTTCAGAATACCGAAATTCGCACCATGATCACCGCGGTCGGCACCGGCATCGGCGACGGTGACAGCGAAGGAGCCTTTAACCTGCAGAAGCTTCGTTACCACAAGATCATCATCATGACCGATGCGGATGTTGATGGTTCACACATCCGCACGCTTTTGCTCACCTTTTTCTACCGTCAAATGCCCGAACTGGTGAAGCGCGGGTTTGTTTACATCGCTCAGCCGCCGCTCTATCAAATCGCCCGGAAAAAGCGCGTTGAGTACGTCGATGACGACGCTCAGTTGAATCGCATCTTAATTCAGCTCGGGACCGAGGAAATGCGATTGCGGCACATTCAGGACGACAAGGAGCTTTCGCAAAATCAGCTGAGCGAAATCCTGGAACTGTTGGAAGCTCTCGATAAATATGCCAACGGTCTGAGGCGCAAAGGCGGCGACTTCGCCGTTTACCTCGAGCATCGCCACGCCCAATCGCACGAGCTGCCGCAGCATCTGGTGAAAGTAAGGCAAGGGAATGACGAAACCGTTCATTACTTCCACGACCACGAGGCATTGGCGAAGTTCGCTGAGGAAAACCCGGACCTGGACCTTGGATTATCCGGCGAGGAGGAAAGTGACACCACCATCATCGAGAAGACCAGGAACGGCTCGACTCGTCGCGCACGCCACGAGGAGCTTTACGAAAGCGCCGGGATCAAGGATCTCCTGGAGAAACTCGCTCGCAAAGGTTTCAGCGTGGAGCACTATTCGGCTCAGGACAAGCCGCTCTTCGAGGTGATTGAAGGGGAGGGGGACAAACAACAGGTGAAACCGCTCTTCTCGATCCCCGAGATTCTCTCCAGCATCAAAGAAGTCGGCCGCCGCGGCCTGCAAATTAAACGTTTTAAGGGCTTGGGTGAAATGAACCCCAAAGAATTGTTCGAGACCACCATGAATCCCGCCCGGCGCAAACTGCTGCGCATCGATTTAACCGACGCGGTCGAGGCTGAGGAAATGTTCACCAAACTCATGGGTGAGGAGGTCGAGCCTCGCCGGCAATTCATCGAGGATAACGCGCTCAACGTGCGGAACCTGGATGTTTGAGACCGGCGTTTGACCCTCGATCCTGGCCTGTTTCTGTTTCGATCGTGATGACACACAACCATTCAGCAGGGCCGCTGCCGCAACCGCAGAAACGCGCGCAGCCCCGCCATTCGCTTCATTCTCCCTATGCCTGACGAAAATAATTCCCCTCCGCCGCCTGCCGATGGAACGCCGATGGGCGGCACGCCGTTGTTCGCGGCCAACGAGAAGATCGCCAAAATCAACGTCGCCGACGAGATCAAGAATTCCTTCCTGGACTACTCGATGTCCGTGATCATCTCGCGCGCACTCCCGGACGTGCGTGACGGGCTGAAACCCTCTCAGCGGCGCATTCTCTACGCCATGCACGAGCTTGGGCTCTACCCGCCCAAGAAACACATGAAGTGCGCCAAAATTTGTGGCGATACTTCCGGTAATTACCATCCGCACGGCGAGGCGGTGATCTACCCGACATTGGTCCATATGGCGCAGCCCTGGGCGATGCGTGAGCGGTTGGTCGACTCGCAAGGAAACTTTGGCTCGGTGGAGGGCGATCCTCCCGCGGCCATGCGTTATACCGAGGCTCGCTTGTCTGCCCTCGGTGGGACGCTCATGCAGGACATGGATAAGGACACCGTGGATTTTGTCGCCAATTACGACGAGCGCCTGACCGAGCCCACGGTTTTCCCGGCTGCCTTCCCAAACCTCCTGGTCAATGGCGGCACCGGCATCGCTGTTGGCATGGCGACCAATATCCCGCCGCACAACCTGGGCGAGATGATCGACGGCATTTGCGCCCAAATCGACAATCCCAACATCACCCTGAAAGAGTTGATGAAGTTCGTCAAAGGTCCCGATTTCCCAACCGGGTGCATGCTTTTAGGTTTGGAAGGGATCAAGCATTACTTCGCCACTGGCCGGGGCAGCCTCAAGGTGCGCGGCAGGGTTGGCATGGAGCAGCTCAAAGGTGGCCGGGAGCAAATCGTCATCACCGAGATCCCGTTCAATGTGAACCGGGCATTGCTGGTCGAGCGGATTGCCGACCTGGTAAATGAAAAGATAATTACCGACATCACCGCCGTTCGCGATGAGTCCGACGAGAACACGCGCGTCGTGATCGAGATCAAGCGCGACGCGATTGCCAAAGTCGTCATCAACAACCTTTACAAGCATACCGCCCTGGAAAGTAGCTTCGCGGTCAATGCGCTGGCGATCGATCACGGGCGGCCCAAGACGCTGGGCCTGCAGGCGCTCATTAATTGCTACATCGAGCATCGCCGTGAGGTCATCGTCCGCCGCACCAAGTTCGAGCTGCAGAAAGCCGAAGAACGGGCCGAAACCCTCGAAGGCTACCTGATCGCATTGTCCAACCTGGACGAGTTCATCCGGATCATTCGCAGCTCCGCCACCCGCGAAGAGGCGAAGATCAAGCTGTTGGCTTTCGACTTCACCCGCGCCCAGGTCGAGCACCTCGGCATTTTTATCCGCCGGGAAGCGCGCCTCACCAGCGGTAGGTACTCCTTCAGCGAAGCTCAGGCGAATGCCGTCCTGGAGTTGCGGCTTTATCAATTGACTGGCCTGGAAATCGACAAGGTCAGAGCCGAGTATCAGCATTTGCTCGAACGGATCAAGGACCTGCTCGACATTTTGGCAAAGGAGACGCGTGTGCTCGCGATCATCAAAACTGAATTGCTCGCGATTAAGGAGAAGTATGCCACCCCGCGCCTGACCGAGCTCGTTCCCGATGAAGGCGAGATTGCCATCGAAGACCTCATCGTTAACGAAGGCGTTATCATCACGCTGTCGCATACCGGCCTGATCAAACGCACCAATGTAAGCTCCTACCGGTCTCAACGCCGCGGAGGCAAAGGCGTCATCGGGATGGCCACCCGCGAGGGCGCGGCTGACGAAGACCAGGATTTTATCGAACACCTGTTTACCGCCAGCACCCATGATTACCTGATGTTCTTTACCAATCTTGGCCGCGTGTATGTCGAGCGCGTCCATGAAATCCCGGATATGGGCCGCGCTGCCAAAGGGCGCAGCATCGCCAATCTGCTGGAGCTCAAACAGGGCGAAACCATCGCCGCCCTCATCCGGATTCCGGCCAGCAGCGGCTCCAACAAAGAAGACAACACCTGGCAGCAGGAGGGCTTCCTCTTCTTCGCCACTCAACAAGGCACGGTCAAAAAAACCCCTCTGGCGGATTTTGCCAATGTTCGCAAGGGCGGCATCATTGCCATCGGCATCGAGCCCGGAGACACCTTGATCGAAGTCAAGTTGAGCTCCGGACACGACGAGATCGTGCTCATCACGCGGGAGGGGATGAGTATCCGCTTCTCGGAAGAGAACGTTCGGCCGATGGGCCGCCCCGCCGGGGGGGTGCGCGGCATCAGCTTGGAAAAGCAGGATAGGGTCGTGGCTCTCGCTTTGGTCGTTCTGGATGCTACTTTGCTCGTCGCGGGCGAGAACGGCATCGGTAAGCGCACGGCCTTCGACGAATACCGCGTCCAATCTCGGGGCGGCAAAGGCATCATTACGATGAAGACAACGGACAAAACTGGTGTCGTCGTCGGCTCCCTGACTGTTCGTGAGGGTGACGAAATCATGCTCATCACCACCGGCGGACAGATGGTCCGAACCTTCGTAAGAGACATCCGCGAAGCTGGCCGCAATACCCAGGGTGTGAAACTCATTGACCTGCACGAAACCGACAAACTTCAAGCCATCGCTCCGGTCATTAGCGATCAGCAGGAAGATGCGGCCAGCGAGGGGGCCGGGAAATAAGCCGTTTCGCGGGCGTTACGCAAGAGTAAACCTACAGACCTGGCTACCCACGCGGCAACGCATGGCCAGTTGGGCGATGCGTTCGGGGGCCGTCACGAACGAAGTCCCGTGTTCAAAACAGGTAGGACACCCCCAGGATCGGTCCCTGCGCGTTGATGCCAATATTGTGCGGGCCCGTGTTTGCATTGGAGATGTGCTGATAGCGATACTCAAGGTTCACCGTCCAGCAGCGGCTCACGAAATACCGGGCCCCTAATCCGATATCCAGGTTGAAATTGAAGGGCTGGCCCACGATTCTGCGGTCGATGTCGGTCGAAACAATTCCCGCTCCCGCTTGAGCGAACGGCACTATCCGCCAGCCCGGCCGAACAAAGTTGTACCTCCCCCACAAAGTAAACCCCGCAATAAAACTACCTGACCCCTCGAAAATCCCGCTGCCGAAACCCTCGCCCAGCACTTCCAAATTCCCTCTGAAAAATCCCGCCTCCTTGAAACCGCCCAGCATGTAACCAAACTGCACTTCCGTTATACTGTAATAAATCGTCGGACGCTTGTAGGTGGCAATAAACGGCGAAAAAAGTGCGCCGCTGTTCAGGCTCGCTTCGTACCGCCCATGTTCAAATGGCGAGTCGGCGGAAAAGCCGGCGACGGGAGGTTCGTCGGTTGAATTATCCTGCGCTCGAGCCCGTAGGAGGCCCACAGCAACAAACAGTACTACCGCGTATTTCGTAAGTTCCCTCATGGTGATCCGGCGCGAGCGTTTGCTTGCGCGACATATTCTGTACCAAGAACGCGTTCTGCGCAACCAGACCTGCACGGCCTTCCTCACGAGGTGCCGATTCCCAATCCCATCTCCCGTCCCGGCTATCGCCTCTAATGCCCCGCTTTTATTCGCTGCCTCTGCCATCCCATGCGCGAAATCAACGGAGTGGGTTATAAAACCAGTGGCGGCCAATTGGGCCCCATGATACATAGACTCGGTGCTCGGCACTCTTAAATCAGCGAACGGCAAGGCGCTCGAACCAGGCCCGTTCGGGCGTTTTTATCTGCAGGAACTTATCAATAGCGGCGGCATGGCCGACATCTGGCTCGCAACCGATGCCCGAAACAAAGCCTATGCCCTCCGCCTGATGCATCCCCGCTTCCGTTTCAATTTGCTCGCCCGACGGCGCTTTTTGCGCGGTTGCGAGATCCTCTCCAAGATCACCGACCACGAAGGAATCATCGGTTATATTGAACATGGCAAGATTAACGGGAAGCTCTTCCTGCTCATGGAGTATGTCGAGGCCGCCAACCTCAAGGAGTTGTACGCCCGCCATGACCCGGTTCTGCTGGAAAATGTCGCCCAGATCCTTATCGATATGGCGGTCGCGCTCGAGCACATGCACGAGAACGGTTTCATGCACCTCGATTTCAAACCGGAAAACGTCCTCGTCACACGTAATGGCAAAGTCCGCCTGGTTGACTTCGATCTTGCTCAACCGATCCCGGAAGAACCGAAAAAGCTCTCCGGCAAAAACCCCGGCACCCCCGCTTATATGGCGCCCGAACAATTGCTCGGCCAGCCCATCTCCAACCGGGCAGACATCTTTTCCTACGGCGCCGCTGCGTACGAACTGCTCACCAACCACAAACCTTTCCCCGGCGATACCCCCGGGGACATTCTGCGAAAGCAACTCGATCGCTCAGATTTCGTCAATCCGACCGAGCTAAATCCGGACTTGCCGCTCAACCTGGAAAAGGTTCTCCTGCGCTGCTTGGAAACCGAGCCGGAAAAGCGGTATCCATTTATTGGCCTCATGGTTCGTGAATTGCAGGCTGCCTTATACGTGTAGGACTCGGCCGTAGTGAGGCCTCCCGCTTGAATATCGTTTCCTCTGCATCGCTACCCCAGAACCCCCCGAACCCGCTTCCTCTACTGCCTTCCCCTCAATAGAAGTCGGAAGTGCACCACGAGAGCAACCCAAGCCACTGTCAGCGTCCCCCATTAGTGGCCCGCTTGCTGCTTTAGGGAGCTTAGCGCGGAGTTGTCTTTCTTATAGCGGGCCTCACCCACGACAGGGAAGCAACCTCGCCTTGACTGAAATGCAAACACTCCAGAAGCGGAACAATTCTGTCCTAAAAGCAGACAGAGCCCTCCTTGCCGCAATCATGTTTGCAGTCTTGGTGCCGTCGTTCTGTCCTCTCGCTGCAGCTGACGCCCCTGTTCTTTCCAGCACCTCCAACCTCCTTTCTCTCTCCCCTGAACAGCTCGCACAAAATCGTTCCTCCGAATTGCAGGGAGTTGTCCTTTGCTTCGATAACGATTGGAACCAACTTTTCGTTCAATCTGCCCAGCAGACCGCTTACTTCAGCCCTCAGCTTTTGCACACTAACCTTCGCTCCGGAGATCTGGTAAGGATTTCCGCACGAATTACGCAGACGACAGACGCCTTGCCCTTAACCAACCTTTCCGTGGTTATTCTTGGCCGCGCCGCCCTTCCCAGTCCACGAATGATTCAACTGTCGGACCTCGGCGCCACTGACGGATCCTGGGTTGAGTTAACCGGGTCCGTCCGCGCTGCTGAAACCAGCCACGGTCGTCTCGCTCTCACTTTAGGCAAAGCCCCCGCCTCATGCGTAGCCTACGTCATGGGATCGCCACCGACAAACGATTGCAAATCCTACGTAGGGTCGCTGGTTCGCATTCGCGCGGTAAATATCTCCCATCTGCTGAATGGTCGTGTCACCGAAGCGTCCCTCGTGGTTCCTGATACAACGCAAGTCACCGTCCTCCAACCCCCTGCCGTCCCCCTCGGCTCTCTCCCTGTCCTCTCCATCGATGCTCTCCTCAACCGCGAGCTCGGCCCCTGGACCAATTTGCCCGTCCGCCTCAATGGCATTGTTATTTCCGTCCTTCCGGGTGACACCGTTCTCATCCGCGACCCGACCGGCCTGCTCCACGCTCATGTCCGACAGGTTACCACCGTTGCTCCGGGCGACGCTGTCGACCTCTGGGGTTACCTCGACTCTTTTGCCGGCCAGCCGGGCCTCGCCGATGCCTATTTTGAACCCATGGTCCCGGCTGCTGCCGCGGTGGCCTCCCAGGCCTCGCCGGTAACTTTCACCAATGGGCCTTTGCCCGTCGTCACCAACATCGTTACGCTCCGCACGCTGCCTCGCCAAATTGTCGCTCAAGGCGTGCCAGTCAATTTTCACGGTGTGGTCATTTATACCGATCCCGATTGGCATACCGCTTTTCTTAACGACGGCACCGCCTCTGTTTACGCAGAACTCAATCAATCCAACGTTGGGCTCGGTCAACTCGTAGTGCTCACCGGCAGAGCCACCCCTGGCGCTTTCGCACCCGCGATCCTTCCTGCCCATTTCCAGACCCTCGGCCCCACCAACCTCCCCGCTGCCGTTCCTGCTGACCTCGACGATGTCGCCGCCGGCAACCTGGATGCGCAATGGGTCGAAATGCGCGGCATCGTCAGGCGCGCCACTGGCTCCTGGGGCCATCTCCATCTCTCTATCATGTCCCGCCAGGGCAGATTCAACGCCGTCGTTCCCGGCTATAGCTCCAACGAGCCACCCGCCGGTCTCCTCGATTCGCGCGTCTCGCTTCAGGGAGTTTGTGGCTCCGATTTAAATGCTCGTCACCAATTGAGTGGTATCACCATCTATGTTCCAAACCTGAGCCATATCAAAACCCTCGAGCCCGCTCCACCCGACCCTTTTAACGCGCCGGCCGCCCCCATTGCCACTGTTGCTACCTTCGATCCCGAGCGCATCGCCGGCCGCCGAGTCAAACTCGCCGGGGTCGTTTCCCTCAATCTCCCCGGGTTCGGCCTGTTTCTCCTCGACGATTCCGGTGCCATCCGCGTCCAAACCCAGCTCGCTCAGGCGGTCGACCTTCGCCCTGGCGATTCCGTTGAGGTCCTGGGCTTTCCGGCTTTGGGTGATTTTTCTCCTCGTATCGAGGAACCGGTCATCCGTCGCTTGTCTTCGGGCCCACCGCTTGTTCCACGCATCACGACTGCCGAGCAGATCCTCCTTCATGGTACCAATGATGCCGCTTTGCTTTGTCTCGATGCAGAGTTGCTTCAATCTGTCCCTCGCTCCGCCCAGCCTAAACTCCTTCTGCAGCAGGGCCCAGTCATTTTCACCGCTCAGCTCGCTGGCGGCCATTTCCCCGACGCCGTTTCCAATTGGCGCCCCGGCAGCCTTCTCCGCCTGACGGGCGTTTGCCTCATCCAGGGTAACGATACTCACAATCCCCAATCGTTCCGACTCCTCCTGTCCGGGCCCGATCAGGTCCTTTTGCTGAAGGCGCCGCCCGCGTGGAGCCTTCGCTCCTATCTCTTGCTCGCCGCCGCCCTGGCGATCGGCGCTCTCCTCGCTCTGGCCTGGATCGCCGTACTCCGCCGCCAGGTGCGCGTTCGAACGGCCGAACTGCGCGCCAGCCAGCTCGACCTCCAGCGTCAGGTGGCCCACCGCCGCGAGCTCTCCGAACTCGGTCGACGTCTCAACGAAGCTGCCAACTCAAGGGAGGCCGCCCTCATTATTGCCGACGCTGCCGATCGGCTCATTGGCTGGGATAGCTGTGTCTGCAACATGTATTCCCCCGAGGCGGACCTTTTGACCGCCGTCATCAATATCGACTTGGTCGACGGCCGTCGGTGCGAGACCCAGCCAAAGGTTTCGCAAGTGCACCCGTCCGCTCTCGCCCGGCGTGCCATCGACTCCGGCGCCCAGCTCATCCTGCGCCGCCCGGCGGATCTCGCCCATCCCGATGGCATCCCCTTCGGTGACCTGGCTCGTCCCTCCGCCTCTATCCTGTATGTTCCGATTCGTAAAGGGCCCACCATCGTTGGCGTCCTTTCCACCCAAAGCTATTCCTTCGATGATTATAACGAGCAGGATGTCGCCATCCTTCAGGCCCTTGCTGACCACTGCAGCGGCGCGCTCGACCGTATCCGTGCCCACCAACAACTAGTAGAAATGTCCCGCCTGGCCGGCATGGCTGAAGTGGCAACCGGGGTCCTCCATAACGTCGGCAACGTCCTCAATAGCGTCAATGTCTCCGTGGCTCTCCTGCTCGATCGCTCTCGCGACTCGCATCCTGCTCGCCTTGCCAGGATCGCCGCGCTCCTTAACGACCATAGCCACGATTTGCCCGCCTTTCTCTCTAGCGATCCCAAGGGCCAAAAGATCCCCGCTTACCTCAGCCAGTTGTCCGCGATTATCTCAGCCGATGAACTAAGAGCTCGCGCGGAGCTTGAGGGCCTGGCAAGAAACGTGGACCACATCAAAGAAATTGTCTCCATGCAGCAATCCTACGCTCGCCTCGCCGGCGTGGCCGAAAATGTCACCGCGGTCGAGCTCGTCGAGGACGCCATTCGCCTGAATGCCGGTACTCTCTCGCGGCATAACGTCGAAGTGCATCGGAATTTCGCTCCCAACTTGCCGCCCGTTTCCATCGATAAACATAAAGTCCTCCAAATCCTGATTAACCTCATCCGCAACGCCAAATACGCTTGCGATGAATCAGGGCGCGCGGATAAAAAGCTCGTCGTCGGCATCGCCAATGGTGCTAATCGCCTGCGCATCTCCGTCGCTGATAACGGCGTCGGCATCCCTCGGGAAAATCTCACGCGCATCTTCAGTCTGGGATTTTCGACCCGTAAAAACGGCCACGGCTTCGGCCTCCACAGCGGAGCGCTCGCTGCGAAAGAACTCGGCGGTTCGCTCACGGTTCAGAGTGACGGTCCAGGCTCTGGCGCCGCTTTCACCCTCGAGCTGCCGCTCTCGGCGAAAAGCTGACTATGCCCGATAGGATCAAGCATCTGAACCGGCGCATCCTGGTCATCGACGACACCGTCGCCATCCACGAGGATTTTAAGAAGATTTTTTACGACAAGGCCACTCCTGCTTTCGATGCTCTCGAAGTCGAGCTCTTCGACAGAAGCCCGGGCATCACTCCCGCGGCCGGGTTCGAACTTACCTCCGCTTACCAGGGACAGGAAGGACTTGCGGCGGTCTCCGCGTCCGTCTGCGACGGAAAACCCTTCGCCCTCGCCTTCGTCGATGTCCGCATGCCGCCTGGCTGGGATGGTATCGAAACTATTTCCCGCCTTTGGGAGGTCGACCCCGCGCTCCAGGTTGTCATCTGCACCGCCCATTCCGATTATTCGTGGGCCGAAATCACTCGCCGGCTTGGCAATCCCGAACGGCTGCTTATCCTTAAAAAGCCCTTCGACGTCATCGAGGTCCTCCAGATCGCTCACACCCTTACCGAAAAATGGCGTCTCGCCCTGCAATCCAACATCCTGCTTCGCTCGCTCGAGGACTCCGTCGAGCAACGCACCCGCCAATGGCGCGCCGCGAATGATGAGCTCTCCCAGCTCGCCGCCGAACGCCAGTTGGTCGCCCAGCGCCTCGAACGCTCCAATCGCCTCTATTCCCTCCTGACCAAAATTAACGAGCTCATCGTCCGCGCTCAGGCGGTCGATTCCCTTTGTCGCGACTCCTGCGCGGCTCTCGTCGAGGAAGGACTCTTTCACATGGCTTGGTTGGGAGCACTCGAACCTCAATCGCTTGTGGTTCGCCGCCTCGCATCCGCCGGAATCGATGCTGGCTATCTCTCCGGCCTCCAGGTCTCTGCCGACCCCGAGTCTCCTTTCAGCTCCGGCGCTGCCGGGACCGCGCTTATTCACGGCCGCGCCAGTGTCTGCAATGACACCGCCAATGATCCCGCCTTTGCGCCCGAGCCCGAAAAAGCCCTGCAATCCGGATATGGCTCCACGGCGGCGTTTCCCCTCAAGACCGGCGCGCGCACTCTCGGTGTTCTGTGTCTCTATCATGGCGAATCTCACTTCTTCGGAGCCCAAGAGCTGGCTCTCCTCGAAAAACTCGCCGCCGACCTTTCCTTCGCCATTCAGTTCCTCGAACAAGGTGCCCAGTTGCGCCTCCAAAGCGCCGCGCTCACGGCCGCTCAAAATTCCATCGTCATCACCGACCCCGCTGGCGTCATCCTTTGGCACAACCCCGCTTTCTCCCTGCTCACCGGCTTTTCCGGTGAGGAGGCTCTCGGTCACAACATGAGCCTGCTCAAATCCGGCCAGCACAACGCCGAATTCTACCGCCGGTTTTGGCTTGCCATTTCTTCCGGTCAGTCCTGGCAAGGCGAAATCATCAACCGCCGGAAGGACGGCCGCCTCTTTACCAGCGAAGCCACCGTCACCCCCGTACGGGATGCCCACTCCGGCATCAGCCATTACATCGCTATCCAGTGCGATGTCACTGCCCGCAAACAGGCCGAAATCCGTATTGAGGCGTTCGCCAACCTCGGCAAACTGCTCAGTGTTGCCAGTTCCTCCAGCGAAGCCGCACGTATCATTGTTCAGGCCGCAGACCTGCTCCTTGGCTGGGATGCTTGCTTCTTCCAGTTGTATTCTGAATCCGACCGAATGGTCTCGGACATCCTCATGATGGACCAGATCGATGGGCGTCGTGCCGAATGCCGTTGCGACCCCAACTACCATCCTCCCACGGAACTTTCCCTGCGAGCGTTAAGCCACGGCGGCGTTCTCCTGTTGCTTGGAACTCCCACGAAGATGCGCCCCAATGGCGCGCCCTTTGGGGATACCTCCCGTCCTTCAGCCTCGATCCTGTTTGTGCCCATCCGCAATGGTCAGGAACCTGGCGGCGTCCTCTCCATCCAAAGTTACACCCCTGACGCTTATGACCAATCCAGCCTCGATACCCTTCAGGCTTTGGCCGATCACTGCGGAGGCGCCCTCGCTCGTATCAAAGCGCATGAAACGCTGCGCGCAACGCAGGAACAGCTCCGCCAATCTCAAAAACTCGAAGCCATCGGTCAGCTTGCCGCCGGCGTGGCCCACGATTTCAATAATCTGCTCGCCGTCATCCGTGGCAACGCCGATCTCGTCCTGATGAACCAGGATCAGCTTAAACCCGAATCGAGCGATTGCTTGCATCAGGTCACTGCTGCCGCCGAGCGCGCCGCCCATCTCACAAATCAACTCCTCATCTTCAGCCGAAAACAGGTCATGCAATCCCGCTCCATCAATCTGAATGACCTCGTCAACAATTTCACTAAAATGCTCAAACGCATTATCGGCGAGCACATTAATCTCGAGTGCGTTTACGCAGCCATGGTGCCGTTCGTCCAGGCGGACGCCGGCATGCTGGAACAGGTCCTCGTTAATCTCGTCGTCAACGCTCGCGATGCTATGCCCTCCGGCGGCCGATTAACCCTCAGCACCGGTTTGGTCCAAATTGATCCAGTGCACGTGCGCCAACAGCCCGACTCCCGTCCCGGCTCGTTCGCTACGGTTTCCGTGAAGGATTCCGGCACCGGTATCCCCCCAGAGATCTTGCCCCGCATCTTCGAGCCTTTCTTCACTACCAAGGATATCGGGAAAGGCACCGGTCTGGGCCTCTCCACTGTGTATGGAATCGTTAAGCAACACGATGGCTGGATCGAAGTTGCCACCCTCGCGGGCTCCGGTTCCACTTTCACTATCTTTCTACCCGCGCTGCCACGGCCCGCGCCTAAGGGCTTGGCTGCCTTGGTAGAAACCACCCCGTCCGGCGGTTCGGAACGGATCCTCGTTGTCGAAGACGAAGAGGGCGTCCGCGCCATCACGCGCAGAGTCCTCGAGCGATTTGGTTACCGCGTCCGGGAAGCTTCTTCCGGCGGCCAGGCGCTCGCCGAGTGCTCTGGTTGTGCCGGCGATTTCGACCTCCTCCTCACCGATATTGTGATGCCAGGGGGCATCACCGGCCGCGACCTCGCTGAACAACTCCGCGCCCATAATCCCGCCCTTAAAGTCCTGTTCACCAGCGGATACAGCGGCGACGCTCTCGGCCAGGACACCGCCTTTTTGTGCCGCACTCGCACCCGTTTCGTGCCCAAACCATGCTCTCCTCGCGAACTGCTTAAAGCGATTCGCCTTTGCCTGGACGACCAGCTTGCCGGATGATTCGATCCGCTTCGAAACAACTGATAGTCCCGCAAGATTTTTGATTCCCTCTCTGACGCCCTACCGGCTACAGTGCGTCACATGCAGGCGCGCGGTTTTTGTTAAAACACCCTCAGCCAGCCATGCCCTGGATATTATCTGCAGGAGGCCGGTTACCTTGTGAGTGTGAATAGTGAGTATTTGCGCCGGCGCAATTGGATCCAAATCTGCCTCATGGGGGAGTGTTCCAGGGAAAAGCTCGCTTCGCTCCTCAACGCATTGCGCCGCTTATGTTTCCGTAGACAAAATCGCGAAATAGTAATTGCGTGAGATCCCCCCCTTAATCGCCTCGTCGCCGCCATTTGCAACCTTGTGTACGGCACACGGTTTGCTCTTCTGTTCGACTAAGTGCCCTAGCGATAGCCGTTACTATGCAGCCCAACAGATTTAGTGTTCGTCCCGTGCATGGCCGGATCCTGATCCGCATCCTGCTCGCTTGCTTGCCGGGCCTCGCCTCCGCCGCCTCTTTTTCTCTGTCCCCCGGCTCCATCTCCAATTCCTACCCCGGCAACATCACGCTCCAAATCGCCGGTCTGACCAACGGGGAGACGGTCCTCGTTGAGCGATTTCTCGACCTTAACGCAAACGGCGTTCTCGATGCCGGCGAGCCGCTCGTGGAAAGCTTCCGCTTAACCGATGGCCAGGTCACCGCCATTGGCGGGGTCCGCAATGCCAATATTCCTGGTGACGACGATTTAACGGCAAACTCGCAAATCACGGCCGCCTTCAATTTTTCCCGCGGCCCGGAATTCACCCGCGCCAGCGGCAGCCAGATTTTTCGGGTCTCCAGCCCGGGAGGTCGTTTTTCGCCGCTGCAGCAAGTGCTGTCCATCACTCAGGCGAGTTACGCGCAACAAATCATCGGCACCGTATCCAATAGCACCAGCGTCCTGCCTTATTCCCTGGCGGCGGTGCTGGTTCAGGTCGGCAGTGACAGCCAGTTCGTTGCGGGCACCGTCGCCGATGTGTCGGGAAATTTCTCCCTGGGCGTTCCTGGCGGCACGTATCAGGTGATCGCCTTCCAGCCCGGTTACGTTGGCAGTTTCGCGACCTCCCCGATGGTGACGGTGTCCGGCGCCAATACCAATGTGGGCGTCCTGCTTTCCCCTGCCGCTTACACCCTGTCCGGTTCCGTCACGGAGGCCGCCAGCGGATCGGGAGTGCCAGGCTCGCAATTTTTCGTCACTTCGGGCAATAACGAATACTGCGTTACGTTCAGCGATGCGCTCGGCAATTTCAGTGCCTCGGTCATTCCCGGCCAGTGGAAGCTTGAACCTTCCGATTCCTCCGCGGCGATTGGCGGGTATTTCCGTCCCAATAATAAGGTGAAAGCGACCGTGACGACCGCCAATGTCTCCGGCGTGAGCGTTTCCGTCACCCGTGGCACCGCCATGATTTACGGCACCGTGAAAGACAGTCTCAACCACCCTTTCCCCGGCGTGCGGCTTTCGTGCGGTGATAACGCCAACCTCTATCAAAGCGCCGCTTATACAGACAACTCCGGCAACTACTTCCTCGCGGTGACCAACGGAACCTGGTACCTCGGCGGCAGCGGCTCCGTCTCCGGCCTGCCCAACGGTTACATCCTGCAGCAAGCGCAAGTCTTTCTGGCTGACGGCCAGGCTGTGCTGACCAACCTCGTGGCTGTCCAGGCTACCGCTTACCTTGCCGGTCGCGCCGTCGATAGCAATGGGAACCCGATCGGCGGCGGCACCATGCTCGGCTTCCTCAACAACAACAATAACGCTGCCGATGTTCCCATTGCAAACGATGGGACTTTCGCGGTGCCTGTCTGGGGAGGGGCCTGGACTCTCTCGCTCGAAAACCAAGCCGCTGCTTCCCACAACGTCGTCTCTCCGCAGCTCTCCTTCGTTGTCACCGACGGCGTCAGCGTCTCCAACATCAACTTCGTCGCCCCGATCTCAACCCGCTCGATTTCCGGATGGGTTCGCAACGGAACCAACGGCGCGCTCAGCGGCCTGAATGTTTTTGCCGGCGCAATGATCAACGGCACCAGTTACAATGCCGGCGCCACCACCGATACCGGCGGCAATTACTCTCTCCCAGTCCTCGCAGGCACCTGGAACGTGGGCGTCGATTCCCAGGGCCTGCAGCAGCTCGGCTACGGCCAGGCGGCCAATCAGAACGCCAACACCTCTTCCGGCAATCAAACCGTGAACTTTCTCGTCGGCGGACCCGCCGTCGGCACGCTTTTCTTCCGCCACAGCCTCGGCGTGGTGGGTGAGTTCGGCGCGGCCTCTACCCCCGCGATCAATTACCCGGTTACCATCAAAAATTTCCGCGCCATTTTTCACGTATTCAACGACCCGACCCCACCCACAGCCGATACCGTTCTTTTCACGGGTCCTCCCGGCTCAGGTTTAACCAATACGCCGGCCGATCTCAACTTCGGCGCCGTGCAGGACGGCACCAACGTCTATTACTTCTCGCCGCCCGTTCGAAATCCCAATACTGCGATGGGCGGCAGTTGGACGGTTTTCTATCGTAGCAACCCGAACAATTTGAACGTTCAGGATCCCCAAGCCTTTTCGCGCATCGCCGTCCCGGTCCCAACGGTGACGGTTACCGGCGGCGTGCTCCGCAGCCTGAACTGGACCTACCGCGACCAGAGTGGCAGCCCCATCTTCGGAACGCCTCTTTTCATCCGCACCAACCGCGTCGACCTGTTCGATCAAAACGGCAACCAGATTTATGCCGATGTGTTCCCCGCTTCTTTTTCGTACAGCTTTCCGCCGTCCGGTCAGTATCCCTGGTCTGATCTTTCGCTGGTTCGGGTGAGTTATTACGACGACATGACCAACCAGTACTTCGTCGGTTTTTCCGAAAGCTACCCAAGCCTAAGCGGTGCGGGTATCGTGTCCGGTCATACGTATCAATTCCAGCTCAACGGTCCGCCCACACAAAACTATACCGTCCAGTTTCGCACCAATTTAAGCCTGGGCGCCTGGGCGACGCTCCTCATTACCAATAGCCCAACGAGCCCGATTGCCATCATCGACCCGGCTGCGACCAATGGTTCGCGCTTTTATCGCGTGTTGGTTGGGCCTTAATCTGACGCACTTCGCTCCCCCAACCTCGGCCCGAATTGCGAGTTGACCTCTCCGGTAGGGGTGATTTTACTCCCGGCATGCGGATTTTGCTGGCTATCATTGTGGTGTTCGCGCTTGCCGGTGCAGGTTGCCGGCATAAGCGCGCCGCCGCGCTTGCGCCGGGAGTTACTCCCGCGCCTCGGCCAGCCTTTAATACGAATTCGTTCTCCTCCAGCCCCTCGCTGATCGTGACTCCCGATTCCGGCCTCGCCGGCAAGGTTGTTCGGGTTAACAACCAGGGCAGGTTCGTCGTGCTCAGTTTCCCCATCAGCCACCTTCCCGCGCTCGACCAGGCCTTGAACGTGTATCGGCTTGGCTTGAAAGTCGGCGAAGTCCGCGTCACCGGGCCCCAGTACGATGATAATATCGTAGGCGATTTGGTTGCCGGCGAAGCCCAACCGGGTGATTTGGTCCGGGACCGCTGACGGCAAGTCAAGGTGCGATGACGTTTCTGCCCATCGTGGTTCGGGAGTTGCGGGTGGCTTCCCGGAAGCGCGGCACCTATTGGGTCCGCAGCGGCGCTGCCCTTGCCGTCATCATCGCCGGCACCTGGCTTTTCCTGATCATGGAGAGCGCTCCCCAGCACATGGTAGCTCTCACTTTGTTCGGCGTGCTGACCGGCACTGCCGTCCTCTACGCCCTGCTCAGCGGGGTGCGCTCCACCGCGGATTGCCTGAGCGGCGAAAAACGCGAGGGCACCCTCGGGCTGCTCTTCCTGACGGATCTCCGAGGATACGATGTCGTCCTCGGCAAAATGGTCGCCAATTCCTTCAACGCATTTTACGCGGTGCTCGCCGTTGTCCCCATCCTCGCGCTGCCTCTCCTGATGGGCGGCATTACCCCGGGCGAGTTCGGCCGCATGGCCCTGGTCGCTCTCAATACGCTCTTCTTTTCCCTTTCCCTCGGCATCGGCATCTCTTCAGTCAGCCGCTCGGCAAAAAACTCCGCGGCCATGACCCTGCTGCTGATCCTGTTTTTCGCCGCGATGTCGCCCGCCTTGGGTGCCATCCTCTCAGGCACGGGCAGGACCAGTCGTATCGAGCCGATGTTTCTCGTGCCCAGCCCCGCCTTCGCCTATTACCTCGCCTTCGACCTCAATTACAGAGCTGGGCAACCCCTCTTTTGGTACTCCCTGGCGCTGGTTCATGGGCTGGCCTGGCTGGCGCTTGGCGTAGCTAGCTTTATCGCGCCACGCTCCTGGCAAGAGAAGTCGACCAGCGGCAAAGTCCTCGGCTGGCGTGACCGCTGGCGATCCTGGACCTATGGTGACCTGCCTGAGCGCAAGGCGTTCCGTCGACGCTTACTTGACCGCAACGCGTTCTACTGGCTGGCCGCGCGCGCGCGCTTAAAGCCCGCATCGGTCTGGGCCGTGCTTGCGTTACTGGCCTGCGGCTGGGTATGGGGCCTGGCCAAATACAGGCACGACTGGCTCAACGAACCGGTCTTCGTCACCACGGCGCTGATCCTCAACGGACTAATTCGGTTTTGGTTCGCCAATGAAGCGGCGCGACAATTGGCCGAGGAACGCAAGGCCGGCACGTTGGAGTTGCTGCTCTCCACGCCGCTGCGCGTCAGCGACATCCTGCACGGCCAGTACCTGGCTCTGGTCCGCCAGTTCCTCGGTCCGCTCTTGCTCGTGTTGGCGATCGAATGCGTCTTCATGTTCGCGGTCGTCTCCACGGCGCTTGCTGAGGAGCGCGCTTTATGGTTCTCTCTGTGGACGGCCGGCATGTTGATGCTCGTCGCGGACCTCGTCGCGCTCTACTGGCTTTGCCAGTGGCTGGCGCTGACCGTCCGCAACCCCCTGCGCGCCGCCGGTAGCAGCCTGGCGGCCATCCTTTTCTTTCCCTGGGGCGCGTTCGCGCTGGTGATGCTCGGCCTCGTTCTCACCTCCATGCGTTCGCGAGGTCCCGATCCCAGCTGGAAATTCTTCCTTGGCCTCTGGTTTGGACTCGGCATAGCGGTCGATCTCATCTTCGGCGGCTGGGCCCGTCATAACCTCCGCACGCGTTTCCGCGTTGTGGCTCAACAGCGGTACTCCGCTGCCGGAGGAATTTGGAAGCGCTTGTTCGGTGGGGCGGAGGAGGGCGCCGGCCCGCGCGTGCCCTAGATCAGACAACGCACCAGCGGGCCTTTCGTGGCTCCCCCTGGAATTCCGACGGCAATCCCGCATTAAAACCTGTACAAATCCTGGGCATTATTGTCTAATCCGCAACGACTGAACCGCGTCGCTCCGAAGGCCGCTCGCGATAACGATTTGATTCCTCGAAGGATTGCGATGCGCCGCCTCGGCTCTCGGTTTTTCGCTCGCGATTCGACAGGCTGGCAATCCTCTTGCTAAGAAAGTGCATTGTTAATGCTTCGACGCGATTTATACTCGCATCGATTTGGTCTGAAACCATGGAAACGATTCTGGAAACAAAAAATTTGCGGGTCGAATTCAAAGCCCAGCACTCCCGTGGCGCGCGCAAAGTCGCCGTGGACAACCTGAATCTCAAGGTCGGGGCGGGCGAAGTTTTTGGCTTTCTGGGCCCGAACGGCGCCGGCAAAACCACCACCATGAATGTGCTGCTCGGCTTCGTGAATGCTACCGGCGGGGACGCGTTTCTGTTCGGCGTCAACGTGCGCGAGCCGATCGCCCGCCAGCGCATCGGCTATCTCCCCGAACTCACTTATTACTACAAGTTCCTTACCGCAGAAGAATTGCTCCGGTTCTACGCCCGGATCTTTAAAGTTCCCCGCGCCGAGGTGGACCAGCGGATCGACCAGTTGCTCAAACTGGTCGAACTCGAGCACGCCCGCAAACGTCCCATCAAAACCTATTCCAAAGGCATGCAGCAGCGCGTCGGACTGGCTCAGGCCCTCATCAATAACCCCGATTTGCTCATCCTCGATGAGCCTACCAGCGGCCTCGACCCGCTCGGCCGTATGAAAGTCCGCGAAATTATTCAACGCCTCAAAAGCGAAGGCAAAACGGTCTTCTTCTCCTCGCACGAACTGGGTGAGGTCGAGACGGTCTGCGACCGCGTCGCCATCATCAACCAGGGCGAATTGAAAGTCGAAGGCCGCGTCGACGCGCTGCTCGACCAATACCACTCCAATCTCGAGCAGATCTTCCTGAAGATTATAGGGTATCAACCGCAACTTGCCGCCTTATGAATATTGTCTTCGCTCTCGCCGGCGTCGTGATGAAAGAAATGTATCGCCGCAAGGACTTTTATGTCTTGTTCGTTTTGACCGCCGTGATGACCCTCATGATGGCCTCGGTCAACTTCTTCCACGACGCGAAGGTTGTCCGGATCATTAAAGACGTTTGCTTGTTGCTGATTTGGCTTTCCGCCCTGGTCATCGCCGTCACGATGACAGCCCGCCAAATCCCTGCCGAGCGCGAGAACCGCACGATCTTCCCGCTGCTGGCCAAACCCGTCTCCCGTGTCCAGGTGGTGCTCGGCAAATTCGCCGGCTGCTGGTTCGCTTGCGGGCTGGCCCTGCTTGTCTTCTATCTCTTCTTCATCCTGATCAGCGGTACTCGCGAAAATTACTGGCCCATGCTGCAATTCTTTAAGGCGATCTGGTTGCAGTGGACCATGCTCGGTGTCGTGGTTAGCCTCGTCCTCCTGGGTTCGGTCGTCTTCGCCGCCCCCTCCTCCAACGCCACCATTTGTTTCGTCGTTATCGCCGGCGTCCTTCTGCTTGGGCGTCACCTCAACCATCTCGCCGTCCAGCAGGCCGAACCGCTTCGCACCGTAGTCTATGCCCTTTACTTTATGGTCCCGCACCTCGAATGGTTCGATGTGCGCGATTTCGTCGTCAACGACCGCCCCTTGCCCGGTCTTGTCGATTGCGGCCTGGCCACCTGCTACGCTGCCTTGTACTCCGCTGTCCTGCTCTTCGCGACCTGGCTCGTATTCCGCCGCAAAGCTCTGAACCAGTGAAACGGGCGACTCCTTACTTAATCTTCGTTCTGCTGGCGATCGCTTGTTTCAGCGTCGCCACCACGCTCCAATCGCGCGTCACCGCCTGGAACAACGGGCATGACTCCGACAGCGTCATGAAAGTGTTGCTCGGCGACGGCCGCCGGATTTTCGCAAATCAGGCTTTTGTCGAAGCCGACGTGTATTTCCACGCCGGCTATTACCCCTCTGTGTTTGATCAATCCCAGGCGCCCAAAGATACCCGCCACTTGACGGCGAAAGAAGGCAGCGCGGAGGAGGAAGAGCACGAGCGCCAGATGAATTTCCTCGGCCCGCCCGCCGACTGGATCGAACGGTTCGGCCGCCATTTCCTGATCACCGAGCACGAGCACCTCGGTGGCGGCAAAGAGCGCGAAATCCTTCCCTGGCTCAAGCTCTCCGCCGAACTGGATCCCCAGCGCATCGCAACGTACACCGTCGCCGCCTACTGGCTGCGCAAGGAGTTGGGCAAACCCGCTGAAGCCGAGCAATTCCTGCGCGAAGGGCTGCGCAACAACCCCAACAGCTACGAACTCCTTTTCGAGCTGGGCCGGCTCTATAATGAAAATTACCACGACCGCGCCCGCGCTCGCAATGTCTGGGACCTCGCCCTCAAACGCTGGCGAACCCAGGAAGGCAACAAAAAAGAACCCGACAACCAAAGCCTTGAAGAAATCGCGATCAATCTCGCCCGCGCCGAAGAGCTGGATGGCGACCTGCGCAACGCCATCGTTCACCTCGAAATCGCTGCCAAAGTCTCTCCTCGCCCCGACGCTTTGCGCGAACAAATCACTGAAATGCAGCGCAAACTCAACTCCGCTTCGCCCACTCCCGAGCAACCCCGGCATTAACACCCGGCCGCCCCCATTTTGGCGCTTTACCCCGAATGGAATCACTGGCACAAGCGTCAGAGCAATCTATGCGATCGCTCCTGGCTCCCCTTGCTTTCTTCCTGGCGCTGACCGCCTGTGCGCCGAGTCGTCCGGCTTCGCGCGGGCCTGCCGCCTCCGCCTCCCGCACGCTCCCCGGCAAAATGCCCGACGGCTCGGTGCTGTTGCCCAATCAATGGTCGCTGCGGCCCGCCGGGCGCCAGGTCGATCTGGGCGATCTGCCCATTAATATCGCGCTCCACCCGCAGGGACGATTCGCCGCCGTTCTACACACCGGCTACAGCAAACACGAAATCGTCCTCGTCGATATTTCTCTCGGCCGGGTCGTCTCCCGCGCGAATGTCCATGAAGCCTTTTACGGCATAGAATTCTCCGCCGACGGCAAACGCCTCTTCTGCAGCGGGGCAGGGGATGAGGTCATCCACGCGTTCGATTTTCTGAACGGCTCCCTGTCCCACGACACGCCGATCAAACTGCGCGACGTGAAGCAACCCGGCGTTCCTGCCGGCTTGGCGCTCGATGCCGCCGCGCAAAATCTCTACGTGGCCAACGTCTGGGGCCATCGCGTAACGCACGTCACGCTCGGCGACACACCAGTGGTCTCCGATATTCCGCTCGGTAGCAATGCCCTGGGCCTGGCGACCGCTCCTCTCCAACCCTCAGCGGATTTCGATACCGCCGCCGCCGAGAAACGCGCCGAAGCCGCTCTCTACGTCGAGAGCTCCGCGGATTCGTTCCCGTATGCCTGCCGCCTGGATGAGCGGCGCCACCGGCTCTACGTGAGCCTCTGGGCCCAGGCCCAAGTCGCCGTCATCGACCTGCGTTCCGACCAGGTCATCGACCGCTGGCCCGCCCAGGAGCATCCCTGCGAAATGGCCCTCACTCGCTCCGGCAACCACCTGTTCGTCGCCAATGCCAGCCGAAATACCGTCACCGTTTTCGAGACCTCCTCAGGCAAGCCCATCGAAACCATCTGGGCCGCCCTCTACCCTCAATCCCCGCCGGGCTCCACCCCCAACAGCCTCGCCCTCTCCCCGGATGAACAAACCCTATTCGTCGCCAATGCCGACAACAACACTGTCGCTGTCTTCGACGTCAGCCGCCCGGGCAAAAGCCGTTCCCTGGGCTTTATCCCCGTCGGCTGGTATCCCACCTCGGTGCGCGTGACGCCTAATGGCAAACAGTTGCTAGTCGCCAACGGCAAAGGCCTCACCTCACTCCCCAATCCGCTCGGCCCCCAGCCGCGCGTCGATAACACCGCCACCAATGCCACCGTCCAGTACATCGCCAGCCTCTTGCGCGGCACCTTGAGCATTATCGATTTGCCCAACCGCAAAACTTTCGAGAAACAAATGACCCTCTACACCGCCCAGGCTTACCGGTGCTCGCCTCTCCGCGCCGATGCCGGTGTAACCGCCAAGCCCCCCGCCGATAACCCCATCCCATCCACCACCGGCGCACCCGGCCCTATCAAATATTGCCTCTACATCATCAAGGAGAATCGCACCTACGACCAAATCCTCGGCGATATGCCGGAAGGCAATGGAGACTCCAACCTCTGCCTCTTCCCGGAACACGTCACCCCCAACCTCCATCGCCTCGCCCGCCAGTTCGTTCTGCTTGATAACTTTTACGTCGATGCCGAAGTCAGCGCCGACGGGCATGAATGGAGTATGGGCGCCTACGCCACCGATTTCGTCGAAAAAATGTGGCCGCTCGATTACGGCCACAATCGCTCTGGCAAATTTCCTTACCCCAGCGAAGGCAACTTTTCCATCGCGGCGCCCGCCGGCGGCTACCTCTGGGACCGCGCCCGCGAAGCCGGAGTCACCTATCGCAGCTACGGCGAGTTCGTCGCCAACGGCCGCTTCCCCGGCCAGCCCGCCTACTCCCGTATCAAATCCCTCCAGGGCCACTTCGACCCCGAGTTCCGCGGCTTCGACCTGAGCTACCCCGATCCCAAGCGCGCCGAACGCTTCATTGCCGAGCTCAAACGCTTCGAAGCCCAGGGCGATCTACCCCGCCTGCAAATCCTCCGCATGCCCAACGATCACACTCACGGCACCACCCTCGGCACCCGCACCCCTACGGCCTACGTCGCCGATAACGACCTCGCCATGGGCATGGTCCTCGAGGCCGTCTCCCACTCGAAATTCTGGCCCCAAATGGCCGTGTTCGTCGTGGAAGATGATGCCCAAAACGGACCCGACCACGTCGACGCCCACCGCACCACCGCCTACCTCTTCAGCCCCTACGCCAAACATCACGCCGTGGATTCCACCCTCTATTCCACCAGCAGCATGCTCCGCACCATCGAGCTCATCCTCGGACTCAAACCCATGTCTCAGTTCGACGCCGCCGCGCGCCCCATGTTCAATGCCTTCCAGGCCGCTCCCGATCTCGCCGCCTATCAATGCGTGCCCGCCAACGTCAACCTCGAAGAACGCAACGGCCTCCACGCCTGGGGCGCCCGATACCAAATGAATTTCGCCCGCGAAGATGCCGTGGACGATCTCCTCCTGGGCGAAGTCATCTGGCGTTCCGTCCGCGGACCCGACAGCCCCATGCCCTCGCCCGTCCGCGCCGGGTTTGTCATTGCCCATCCGCCGGGCCAGGACCCCGATTGAGCTAGCCCTTCTTCAGCTTCTCCACCGCCTGCTTCATCTCCGCCAGATGCGTTTCCGCGCTCATCGTGTTCGTGACATGCGCGATCCGCCCGTCCAGCCCAATCAGAAAACTCACCCGCCGCGCCATCGGCCGGCCCGGCATCCGCACCCCGTACACGTCCGCAATTTTCCCCTCCGTATCCGCAATCAGCGGAAAAGTCAGCTGGTA
>Ga0207049_1027_pt1 | contig 26522 bp, 22 predicted proteins | sample Alteio_BWMinCont_63_FD_153305 | JGI IMG/M metagenome (GOLD analysis project Ga0207049, IMG submission 153305) | Enriched cells from forest soil in Barre Woods Harvard Forest LTER site, Petersham, Massachusetts, United States -... | ecosystem: Environmental > Terrestrial > Soil > Temperate forest >... | reverse complement strand
TCGATTCCGAAGACAGTTTCTGGTGTTGCCGTGCTGGACCGTACCAAGGAGCCCGGTAGCATCGGCGAACCCCTTTATCTTGACGTCATGACGGCCCTCCACGAGTCCGGTTCGCTTTCACAGTCCCTGCCGCGGATCATTGGCGGCCGGTACGGCCTTTCTTCCAAGGAATTTACGCCGGCAATGGCCAAGGGCGTGTTCGACGAACTAAAGAGGTCGGCTCCGAAAAACCATTTCACGGTGGGAATTCGTGATGATGTCACGCACACAAGTCTAGAATACGATCCAGAGTTTTCTACCGAGGATCCCGTGACGGTCCGCGCTATGTTTTTCGGCCTGGGCTCGGATGGAACCGTCGGTGCTAACAAGAATTCGATCAAAATCATTGGAAAGCGCGCGAACACGTATGCCCAGGGCTACTTCGTCTACGATTCCAAGAAGGCCGGATCTGTCACAGTTTCGCACCTCCGGTTTGGTCCCCGCCCAATCCGGTCTTCCTATCTGATCAGTAAGGCCAATTTTGTCGCTTGTCACCAATTCCAATTCCTCGAACGCATGGACGTGCTGAAGACGGCGGAACCCGGCGCGACGTTCTTGTTGAACGCTCCCTTTTCATCTGCGGAAGTATGGAACCATCTGCCCAGGCCCGTGCAAGAAGACATTCTCGGGAGGAAACTCAACTTCTATGTCATCGACGCCTACAAGGTCGCGCGCGATACTGGCATGGGCAACCGCATGAACACCATTATGCAGACCTGCTTCTTTGCGATCAGCGGTGTTCTGCCTCGTGAACAAGCAATCGAAGCTATCAAGGATGCGATCCGTGACACCTACGGAAAGCGCGGAGAGGCAGTGGTGGCGAAGAACTTTGCCGCAGTCGATCAAACTCTGGCCCAGCTTCACCGAGTGTCCGTTCCCGATCACGCGTCCAGTAGCTTGCCGATCTTGCCTCCAGTGCCACATCAGGCACCCGAATTCGTCCGCAACATGCTGGGGGCGATGATTGCTGGACAGGGCGACTCCCTTCCCGTGAGTGCAATGCCCATCGACGGAACGTTTCTCACTGGCACCTCCAGATGGGAGAAACGCAATATCGCCCAGGAAATTCCTGTGTGGGATGAGGGACTGTGCATCCAGTGCGGAAAATGCGTTCTCGTGTGTCCGCACGCCGTCATCCGCGCGAAACTCTACGATTCTTCGCGGCTCACAGACGCTCCCCCAGCTTTCAAATCAACCAAACCCCGCTGGCGCGAGTTCGAAAGCCTGCGCTACACACTCCAGGTGTCACCTGAGGATTGCACCGGATGCCGGCTGTGCGTCGAGGTCTGCCCGGTCAAGAGCAAGAGCGAAGCGAAACACAAGGCCATCAACATGACGCCTCAAGAGCCGCTGCGCAAACAGGAGAGCGCCAATTGGGATTTCTTCGCCGCCCTACCGGACTTCGACCGCGAAGGCCTGGTTCACACTCACGTCAAAGATGTGCAACTCCTCGAACCGCTCTTCGAGTTCTCCGGAGCTTGTGCGGGCTGTGGCGAAACGCCGTACCTCAAACTCCTGACGCAATTGTTTGGGGACCGTCTGCTCATTGCCAACGCCACTGGCTGCTCCTCGATTTACGGTGGCAATTTGCCTACGACTCCTTACACCACCAACCGGCAAGGGCGAGGCCCGGCATGGTCTAACTCCTTGTTCGAAGACAATGCGGAATTCGGACTCGGCATGCGGTTGGCCGCCAACAAGCAAACCGACTACGCGAGAATTCTTCTCGCGCGGCAGGCCTCTCTTCTTGGAGATGTGCTCGTTCAAGATCTGCTGGCGGCCGATCAATCGAGTGAAGCTGGCATCGCTCGACAACGGGAACGCGTTGCTGAGCTAAAGAAAAAGCTATCCTCGCTAAATTCGCCGGACGCGCAAAACTTGATCGTCGTCGCGGACTCGCTGGTTCGCAAAAGCGTGTGGCTGGTTGGCGGTGATGGTTGGGCCTACGACATCGGCGCGGGCGGGCTCGACCACGTTTTGGGCTCCGGCGCCAATGTAAACGTCCTCGTGCTCGACACGGAAGTCTATTCGAACACCGGCGGCCAGGCGTCCAAGGCTACACCTCGAGCGGCCGTTGCCAAATACGCCACCGGGGGCAAGCGCACCGTCAAGAAAGATCTGGCCTTGGAGGCTATCAGCTACGGCTCGGTTTATGTGGCACGGGTCGCGATGGGCGGCAGCGACACGCAGACAGTGAAAGCCTTCCTCGAAGCGGAAGCCTACGATGGACCTTCGCTCATCATCGCATACAGCCACTGCATTGCTCACGGATACGACATGGTTTTCGGAATGGAACAGCAGAAAGCCGCCGTGCTCTCCGGCTACTGGCCCTTGATGCGCTACGACCCTGCTCTGCGCCTTCAAGGGAAGAACCCATTTCAGCTGGATTGCCGAGCGCCCACCATACCGTTGCAGAAATATGCCTATCAGGAGGCGCGGTATTCCACCCTCGCGCGCAGCAATCCAGAAGTGGCGCGCGACCTGCTGTTACTCGCGCAGGCTGATGTCGACCGGCGATGGAGGGTCTATTCCAACCTTGCGGCGACATCGGAAACGCCCAACATTGTGCAGTCCGAACTTGTCGCTTCCGTGAGAGAAACCTCGCCAGAGGGAGAAACAAAATGATTGATCTTACGACGACGTACCTGGGTATCCCGCTGCGTTCGCCCATCGTCGCATCCGCCTCTCCACTGTGCGATTCGCTCGAAAACATCCGGCGTTTCGAGGAAAACGGCGTCGGTGCGGTGGTGTTGCCTTCTCTGTTTGAAGAACAGCTCGAGTTGGAAAGCCACGCCGTCCATGCTGACCTTTCTCGCGGAGCGGAGAGCTTCGCGGAGTCGCTGAACTATTTTCCGGACTTGCATAACTACAATCTAGGGCCTGAGGCCTACCTGGAACTGATTCACAAGGCAAAACAGAGCGTCTCCATCCCGGTAATCGCCAGTCTGAACGGTGTCTCCTTGGGTGGATGGACTAGGTACGCCCAGCTAGTCGAGCAAGCCGGAGCCGCAGCACTCGAGCTGAACATCTACGACATCGTCACCGACACTCATCACCAAGGATCCAGGGTGGAACAGGACTATTGTGAGCTGGTAAAGCGAATCAAAGAAAGCGTCCACATCCCTGTGGCTGTAAAGATTTCTCCTTTCTTTACCGCTATGGCCAACGTGGCCAAGCAATTGGACGACGCAGGCGCCGATGGGCTGGTGCTCTTCAATCGCTTCTACCAGCCGGACATCGACATAGATGCCCTAGAAATCGTCCCCAGCCTCACGTTAAGTCAATCGCCGGAATTGCGTTTGCGACTTCACTGGGTGGCCATCCTTTACGAAAACGTAGGCGCCAATTTAGCCGTCACTGGCGGCGTACACACGGCCCGCGATGTTCTCAAAGCGATGATGGCCGGCGCGCATATCGCCATGATGACTTCGGCGTTCTTGCAAAATGGCATCAGGCACGCCAGCGTGATGTTGCGCGAGATGACGCAATGGATGGAGGAGCATGAATACGAGTCGGTTCGGCAGATGCGAGGCAGCATGAGTCGGCGCTCAGTGCCCAATCCGTCGGCCTTCGATCGCGCCAACTATCTTCGAGTACTTAGCTCCTACACTCTAAACCCCGGCCGTTCCACGACTGGCGAGTCTTCCGCCACTGCAAAGACGGAATGACCTATCGCCAGCTTTCCATTTTGTCCTCGACAATCGTCCAGCTCTTGCTCGGAAGCGAGAGTTATCCTAATCGCCCCGGCGACGAGAGCGCGGAAGTGAACTACCGCCACCGGTCTCCGAAGGGCAACCGCCAAAAGCGCCGGATTCTCAATCAGTCTGCCAACGCCGCCGTCAAGGCCGAGGGAACTATCTTCGAAATGGTCTATCGCCGTACGGTACCGCGTCCGGGTCATAAACAAACGATCGGAGCAGTTGCCCATCAGCAGGACGGATATGCGCGGCGTTGCCGTCAAAATACGGATCTTCGAAAACGGAACTGGGCGGAGCCTTTGCAGTGCTGGTTGGTCATGCAAGCGTCAAGCATTTATCAGGAGCAATCATGGGTCAAGATAGTTTTATTCCGGTTGCAACCAATGCCAGGTCGCGAAGCGAGCTCGTCGAGCGCGGGTTCAGTCGTCAGCCGCTCAGGGTTGATGTAGACATAGCGCGCTCGCTGGAAGCGTTATCCCATGCCGCCTGGTCCGTTCCAAAGGACAAATACTACGATGGGGGCGACAGGTATCGTTCCTTAAATCGTGTCAGGGCCGAGATTGTTGAGGGCGGTGTAAAGGTTTGGTTGAGCGAAGAGAACACGCCCTATGTGCAGCTGAAAAAATACAACACGACAATCGGCGGCCAGCCGCGAGAGTACGCTCCGCTGCCCTCGGCGATCGCCGGTTCCGTAGGCGTTCGCAAGATGATTGCTCACCATCTTTATTACCTACCGCTGTCGACGGTGGGTGCGAAGTACTTGGTCAACGTTCATCTAATAAGGTTCACGGCTGCGCCTGGCCGGCCGTGCGACACGAGTCCACCGGGATTACATAAAGACGGGGAAAAGTACATCGCCACGCATCTAGTGGGCCGCTGCGGCGCTCAGGGTGGCGAAGTCATCATAACCGACAATGACAAGCAGGAAATGGATCGCTTCACGATGCGCGAATCGGGTGAGTGTTACGTCTTCGACGATGATCGCATCTGGCATATGTTGACGCCAGTGGCCGTAATGGAAGGCAATCAGTACGCCTACCGTGACACGCTGGCATTCGATATGCTGCCAGAGGGCTGGGAACCCGTGAAGTGATCGGAGATCGATCGGAATTTCAGTATGCCGGAGACGCATTATCTCGCGCGATATATTCGCGACTGGAGTTGCAGAGTTCTACTTCTGTGGAGTGCTCGAATCCTCGAATCCCCAGGGAATAGCCATGGTTATAGGGAAACAGGTCATAGGTTACAGGCAAGAGATCGGGCGCTAGACACATGAAGGAGCAGCAATGGCGAGTCGCACGTGAATGCTGCCATTTGCTTGTAGAGCTGATCTGGACTGTGATGCCCAGGTGGTTATGAAACGGCACAGAGGCTTTGCATTGTTGGTCCTGTCACCCTTGCTCGGCCTATGGAGTTTCTTGGCTCGGGCGCAATCTGAAACGGATGTGAAGCGGCAAACGGTCATCCTCGTAAAAGCGAGACGGCCGCTCGGAACCATCCCATGACGATTCATCTTACGCCGGAACAAGAGCGCCGGCTTCGAGCTGTCCTCGACCGCGGCGCTTACAAGTCCCGCTGAGGAAATTGTCGACGCCGCTTTAACGGCCGTTGAACAACGCGCCGTGCCGGGTTTCGCGGGAACACTAGAAGAACTCGATACCACATAGCGTTTCAGCCGACAACAACTATCACGCGATAAGCCACCCGGCAAGCCACCGATTCCCATCTATCGACTCCCCAGCCGCGTCCACTGCAATCCGCCCGTGAACTGACCTGACCTTCCCCGGTGCCTCCCTGTCTACGCGTACAGTTAATTCTTGCGAATTCCGAACTCTTTTCGCCGTTGTCTCTCAAGTTCAGCGCCTCGACAATACCTAGATCCGCACCAGGTCTTTGAGGAGCGGTTTTCTCGGGATCCGGAACAGGTCTTCCACCCGGATTTCTGAATGCTCTTCTCGAAACGCTGAATTACCAACGAACGCTCGTTCGCATCTGCCCCAGGAGGCCCTCATGCGCAGCTCCCGACTTCTCGCCACTCTCAGTGTACTCACGCTGCTTCTCTGCGGGTCCATCGCCCTCGGGCAGACCGTCCCCGCCACGGCGGTCCCCTTCATCACCCAGGTGAGCCCTCCCAGTTTGCCCCCCACCGCCACCGCGCCGGGCTATGGAAATTTCACGCTCACGATTCTGGGTGCGAATTTTCAGGCGAATTTGGTAGTGAACCTCAGTATTCCTGGCGGCACGCCCGTTCATCCCTCGAGTACCACCGTCAATGCGGGTGGCTCCCAAATCGTCGCCCAATTCACGAACTCAATCCTTCCTACGCCCGCAACACTCTTGGTCACGGTAACCAATCCAACTGGCACGCCGCCATCGACATCAAACGCATACTATTTGCCCGAAACGCCTACGCAAACCTCTGTAGCGTTGAACCAGAACACCACACCTTTCCTCCCAGGCACCCCAGTAGGAATTGTTGTGGCGAATTTGCGCGGAAGTGGATTGCCTGACTTCGCCGTGGTGTCACAAAATACCAACACGGTCACCGTGGAATGGAGCGATTTTAACGGCCCGTTTCTCGCTGGAGGCACCTATGCGACCGGAAATAACCCCTCCGGAATCGCTGCCGTGGACTTTTTTGGAAACGGACAGCTCGGTTTGGCAGTCGTGAATTCCGGTGACAACGCCATAACCATATTGCTGCCCAACGGAGATGGAACGTTTCGGCCCGGGAATACCATTTCACTGCCCGGCGTGTATCCCACGCAATTGGTCGCGGCTGACTTTAACGGCGACGGTAAAATTGATCTCGCCGTTCTAAACACCTGTGGATCAGGACCGGCGGTCTCTTGTTTCCCAGCGCCTGCCCAATTCCCCGGTAGCGTCACCATACTGCTCGGCAACGGCGACGGCACCTTTTCCATCTCCCCAACCCAGCCAACAACCGGTCACAACCCCGGTGCCATTGCGAGTGCGGATCTGAATGGCGACGGTATCCTCGATTTGATCGTCATGAATGATCCGGACTTTAACTTGACGCTTCTTATGGGCAATGGCGACGGTACTTTTACGCCAACCACCGTTTCTCCCCTGACTGGCAACTACCCACGAGCTCTGGTGATTGGAGATTTTAACGGTGACGGCTATCCCGACATCGCCGTCGCCGACTCCACGGACAGCGCTGTTGCGATTCTCCTGAATCAGAAGTGTCCCCTTCTGCCGCTTCAGCAGTGCACTCTTGCCGCACCAGTTTCCTTTTCCACCGGAGCCTACCCGTTGGCCATTGCAACGGCCGACATGAACGCCGACGGCTTCCTGGACCTTGTCGTCGTTAACGGCGATTCGTATTCGGTGAGTGTTCTGCTCGGCGACGGAAAGGGAGGATTCACCGCAGCCGTACCGCAGAGCGGTCCCAACTTCAGCACGGGGACCCTTCCCGCGGGCGTGGTTTTGGGCGACTTCAATCAAGACGGCCGGCTGGACATCGTCACGATGAACACTTCGGGCAGTTATTCTTATCTGCGCCAGGCTGCGGTCGCTCAAGTCGTGCTGACCACCGACCTTGCCAATCCCATCTACGGGCAGGTGCCTAATCTCACCGCCACTCTGAACCCTTCTCCAGGATCAGCCGCTCCTACGGGTACAGTCGTTTTCTACGATGGGTCCACCCCTATCGGAACAGTGCCCCTGAACGGTTACCAGGCCGTACTCCAATATTCTGGTTTGAGCACCGGGACGCACCAGGTTACCGCGGTCTACGGTGGCGATACGAATTTTGTTTCCGTCACCTCGAATGCCGTTGCGGAAACGGTGAGCACCGCCCAAACAACCACCACGCTGAATTCGAATGTCGCCAATGTTCCCTACGGATTGCCGATTACCCTCACGGCGGCCGTGCAGCCACAAGCTGGCGGCGGCACCGTCACAGGGTCAATCTCATTTATTGATACCACGAAGTCAACCGACGTTGGCGATGTCGCTCTCGTTAACAACACCGCCCAGCTTACACTTTCGAATTTGCCCGCTGGCACGCATGTTCTTATTGCCAACTATCCCGGAGACACAAATCTCAACCCCAGTGCCTCGCCAACCGTGACCGTGACCGTCACCCAGGCCTCCAGCACCACAACTCTGACTTCCAACACAAACCCCTCGACTTTCAACAATCAACTCACCTTGAGCGCCACTGTCCAGCCGAGTCCTAGCAGCACCGCCACGGGCACCGTTTCCTTCTACGATGGCCCCTCCCTACTCGGCAGCGGCACGCTTGCTAATAATGTGGCTCTATTTCAGACTTACGCCCTCGTCGGGGGTTCCCGTTCCATCACTGCTCGCTACTCGGGCGACGCGAACATAACGGGCAGCACGTCCAGCATCTACATCCAAACCGTGAATCCCGCGCCCACTACCATCATCATCCTCCCCAGCTCTAATCCTTCCATTTACGGCCAGACCGTCACCTACAGCACCTCCGTCCGGTCAGCAATTGTCGGCCAGGTTAACGAAGGGCAGCTTTCTATTTATGACGGCTCCACGCTCTTCAGCACCGTCAATCTCGCCACCAATTCCACCGTCTACTATGTCAATTACCTGAAGGCCGGAACCCACTCCATCACCGCTCAGTATTCTGGCACGTCGAATTACGCCGCCAGTACCTCAACACCATTGACCCAGACGGTGAATCAAGACACCACCACAACAAACGTAGCCGCGCTCCCCAACCCGTCATCGGTCGGCCAGACTGTCAATATCACTGTCAGCGTGGATCCCGCACACTATTACAGTTCCAGCGGTGGCACGATCACCCTCTTCGACAACGGAACGTCAATCGGCAGCGCAACTCTTGCGATGGTCGGCGGGGCATTCTTTACCTTCACTTGGCAAACCCCCGGCACGCACACTCTCACAGCCAGCTATGCGGGCGATTCCAACCTGCTCGCCAGCTCCTCCGCTTCCTTCACTCAAACCGTCAATCCCGCGGCAACCACCAACTCCGTTTCTCTCAGTTCAAACACCGCCACCTACGGCCAGTCCGTCACGGTCACATCAACCGTTCACCCGACATTCAGTGGTTCTCCCACCGGCACGGTTACTTTCCTCGATGGGTCCACCACGCTCGGCACCGTCACCTTAACCAGCGGCTCCGCGCAGTTCACGACTTCTTCGCTTTCCGTCGCCAGTCACTCCATCATCGCGAAATATAACGGGGATTCCAATTTCTCCACCAGCACCTCAAGCCCGCAAACACTCACGGTGAACCCGGCCCCCACCACGACCACTGAGTCTGTGGACCTTAACCCCGCGACATACGGTCAGACGGTTACGCTTTCGGCCATGATTCAACTCTCTTCCGGCAGCGGTGCCACTGGTTCCATCTCCTTCTTCGACGGCTCCACGTCCCTGGGCACCGTCGCCCTTTCTAACGGCTCCGCTCAACTGCCGGTGTCCTCGCTCACGGCGGGCTCTCATTCCATCACCGCCAAATACAGCGGCGACACGACTTTTGCCGCCAGCACTTCCACTGCGCTCCCCGAAACGGTGAATCCAGCCGGAACCTCCACCTCCGTCTCTTCGTCTGCTAACCCTGCGATCGTCGGCCAAAGCGTAGCCTTCATCGCGACCGTGCAGCCTCCGGCTGGCACCAGCGCCACCGGAACGATTAACTTCCTCGATGGTTCCCTCTCGCTTGGAACGGCCACCCTCTCCAGCAATTCCGCGAAACTTGTTGTTACCACGATTCTCGCCGGTTCACACTCGATTACCGCCGTCTACTCCGGAAGCGCTAATCTCTCCGCCAGCAATTCCGCCACGCTCTCGGAAACGATCAATACGGCTCCTACTTCGATCGCCTTTACCACCAGCGCGAATCCTTCCTCCTTTGGCCAGGCCGTGCGATTCGTTGCCACCGTTCAACCGACAACCGGCGGCACGGTGACCGGCACCGTCACATTCTGGGATGGCACAACCTCGCTCGCCACGGCGCAGGTCGTCAACAATCCCAGCCAATACAATCAAGCCACTCTTCTCAATGGCAGCTTTCAGGGCGGCTCGCACAGCATCACGGCCAGCTACAGTGGGGACGCGAACTTCTCAGCCAGCACTTCCGCCGTCACCACTGTGACCGTCAACCCTGCTTCTTCGACGGTTTCCCTCTCGGCCAGCCAGAATCCTGCCTCCTTCGGTCAAACCATCGCCTTGATGGCCGCGGTCCAGCCCTCCTTGAGCGGCGACTTGGCCTCCGGCTCCGTCACTTTCTTTGACGGCGCGAATGCACTCGGCACCGCAAACCTCTCGAACAACTTGGCTCAACTTTCGATTTCAAATCTCTCCACAGGAGCGCACTCCCTCACTGTGAAATACAACGGCGACAATAATTTTGCCGCCAGCACTTCCTCTGCGCTCGCCGAAACCATTAACGTCTCGGCGACCACCATCACCGTCGCCGGCAACATCAATCCTTCCTTCTACGGCCAATCCGTGAACTTCGTCGCCATCGTTCAACCCTCTGCCGGTGGCTCGCCTGCCGGCGCCGTCACCTTCTTCGATGGCGGCAATTCTCTCGGCTCGGCCCCCGTTTCCGTCAACATCGCGCAACTCGCACTTTCCAACTTTACCGTCGGCTCGCACTCCATCGCCGCAGCATACTCCGGTGACGGCAATTTCTCCGCCAGCACCTCCGCGGCAGCCACCCAAACCGTCAAGCAGTCCTACACCATGACCTCTGTCTCTTCCAACCTGAGTTCCTCCGCCTTAGGTCAGCCGGTAACGTTCACCGCTTCCATCCGGCCTCCCTTTGGTGGTATCCCTACGGGAACCGTCACCTTCTCTGACGGAAGCTTTTCCATCGGCTCCGCGAATCTATCCGGCACTTCTGCACAATTGACGCTCACTTCCCTTTCGCGTGGTTCTCATTCCATCAGCGCCCAATACAACGGCGACTCCAATTTCACCTCTAGCTCCTCTTCGACCATTGCGCAGACGGTCACCCAGGCCGCAACTTCTGCCAGCCTAAGTTCCTCCGCCAACCCCTCGGCGTACGGTCAATCCGTTACGTTCACCGCTAGCGTAACCCCGGCCTTCGCCGGCGCGCCCACCGGGACCACCACTTTCTTCGACGGCAGCACCTCTCTCGGCAGCGCCACATTGTCCGCTGGCAGCGCACAGATAAGCATCTCTACCCTTTCCGCTGCCTCGCACAGCATCACCGCCGTTTACAACGGAGACGCGAACTTCACCTCCTCCACTTCTTCCGCCACCGTCGAGACCGTGAACGCCTCGTCCACGGCCACCACTGTCGCCTCCAGCGCCAATCCTTCTTCCTTTGACCAGACGGTCACTTTCACGGCAGCCATTCAATCTTCTGCCGGAACCACCGCCACCGGCTCCGTATCCTTTTTCGACGGCTCCACCTCGCTCGGCTCCGCCACTCTCTCCTCCAACTCCGCGCAGCTCACAGTTTTCGCGCTCGCCGTCGGCACGCACTCCGTCACCGCCGCCTACGCTGGCAACGCCAACCTTTCCGGCAGCACCTCTGCCGCAATCAGCCAGGTCGTTAACGGAGCGACAACCACCACCACCGTCACATCCAATTCCAATCCGTCCAATTTCGGCCAGTCCGTCACCCTGACCGCCGCGATTCAGCCTGCCTTCGGCGGCGGCGCCACCGGCACGGCCACCTTCTTCGACGGCTCAACTTCTCTCGGAACGTCCACTGTTTTCGACAATGCGGCGCAACTCTCGCTCTCCACTTTGTCGGCGGGCGCGCACTCCATCACCGCAAAGTACAACGGCGACGCAAACTTCTCCGCCAGCACCTCCACCGCGGTCACGCAAACGGTCAATCTAGGTCCAACTTCGGCCACCGTCGCTTCCAACTTGAATCCATCCGCCTTCGGCCAGTCCGTAACCTTTACCGCGTCGGTCCAGTCTTCCGTCGGCGGAACTCCCACGGGCACCGTTGCTTTCTTTGACGGCGGCTTGTCGCTCGGCTCCGCGAATCTCTCCAGCGGCTCGGCGCAACTGACGCTCGCTTCCCTTTCGCCCGGCTCGCATTCCATCACCGCAAAATACAATGGAGATTCCAGCTTCGCCGCGAGCACGTCCGCCGCGCTCACGCAGACACTTTCGCAAGCCGGGTCTTCGACGACACTCACCTCCAGCGCCAATCCCTCGGCCTTCGGTCAGGCCATCACCTTCACCGCCGCGATTCAGACCGTCTATGGCGGCACCGCCACCGGTACGGTCACTTTCCTCGATGGCACTGCCTCATTGGGAACGGTCAGCGTTTCCGGCAACGCCGCGCAGATCTCGCTCTCCGGCTTGGCGCTTGGCTCTCATTCCATCACAGCAAAATATAGTGGCAACTCCAATTTCACCGCGAGTACCTCCGCGGCCGTGACGCAAAGCGTCACGCAAGCCGCAACAGCCACCAGTGTCAACTCCAACGCTGATCCATCTTCCTACGGTCAATCGGTCACGTTCACCGCCACGGTCGCTCCGGCCTACGCCGGCACGCCCACTGGCACCGTAACGTTCTCCGACGGCAGCAATTCTCTCGGCAGCGCCACCCTCTCCGGCGGCATCGCCTCACTCACAACCGGGGCAACTTCTCTCCTCTCCGGCGCACATTCAATCTCTGCGAAGTACAATGGCGACTCCAACTTCCTTGCCAGCACTTCCGCAAATCTCGCGCAGACCGTTAACCCGATCGCAACTGCAACCACGCTCGTTTCCAGCGCCAATCCCTCGGCAGCCGGAAAATCCGTCACCTTCACCGCCTCTGTCTCCTCTTCCGTCGGCGGCACTCTCTCCGGCACCGTTAACTTCTACCTCGACCGCGGCACCACAGCTGTATCCTCCTCCTCGCTCTCGAATGGCAGCGCGCAGTATTCAACCAACTCCCTGACCGCGGGAACACACTCTCTTACTGCGGTCTTCGTCCCTTCCAACTCCAATTTCGGCGGAAGCACTTCCGCGCCGCTCACTCAGTCCACCACCGATTTCTCCATCTCCGCTTCTCCCGCTTCAAACACCATCAGCCGTGGAACGTCTGGTACCTACACCTTAACGGTCACGCCGCTTGGCGGCCTCACAGGCAGCGTCTCGCTTTCCTGCGCTGGCCTCCCAGGCGGAACAACCTGCGCGATTTCGCCGTCTTCCGTTACCCTCGACGGCACAAACCCAGCGAAAGCCACAGTCACCATCACCGTCGCTCACAACGGCAGCACCGGCACACACACTTTCACGCTGAAGGGCACGTCCGGCTCCTTCACTCACAGCACAACGGTCACCCTCATGATCAAATGAGTCAATTCGATACTGCGCGCCCTCGTCATTGTGAGTTCCGATGGCGTGTTTGCGTGCATGCAGCCTGGTTAACCAGGGATTCCCGTCGAGTCAGCTTGCCGCAACAACCTGAGCCCGTAGGCGCCGATGAAGACGCCAGTCGTGAACGGCAGATCATTAAGGCCGCACTCGCGGGAAGTCGAGGGCGTCTGGAATACCGACGCATTGGAAATCCAGGTGGAGGATGGCCGGGGACGCTCGACGATGTGCGAACGGGCGCAGCGCATTTGGAAAAGATCGCGGCGGAACGATCACTCGATCTGAAACGCGTGGTGGCGATGGGGCACTCCGAGGGAGGACACCTGGTGCTTTTGGCTGGCGAAACAGAACGCGATTGCGCTGAGGGGCCTAGTGGCGCTTGCCCCGGTGGCGGAATTGCGCCGTGCCTGGAGCTCAAGCTGAGCAACACGGCGGTGGCGGATTTGTTGGGCGGATCGCCGCAGGACTTGCCGGACCGCTATCGGTCCGCGTCGCCGATAGAACTGATGCCGCTGGGTGTCGCGCAACGCGTTCTGCACGGCTCTAATGACGATATGGTATCGTTAAAGATCAGTTATGATATGTCGTTGCCGCTAAAAAGCGGAGACGATTCGAAATTGATCGAAGTAGCGGGCCAGGACACTTCGAGCTGATCGATCCGCGATCGAGCGCATGGCCGGTGGTCAAAGAGGTGGTGCTCGAACTAGCAAAATGAAACGCCATAACATATAAATTCCAGAGTTGGGACTCAGTTCCGCTTGAAACCATGAGCGACTGATTTCGCGCAAGGTGGTGGCCGGTGAAAAAGAGATGGTAGCGCAGGTGTTTTTGAAGAAGGGCGCCGAGGCGCTGGAGACCCTGGTGCCGGGAAAATCGGATTGGAGTTGGCGGAGGAAAAGACACGGGTGATGCGCTTCGGACGCTTTGTCCTGCGGACCTAGAGAAGACCGGAGAGAAACTGGATACGTTTGACTTCCCAGGATTCAAGCATGTCTGCGGCACCGCTCTGAGTCCCGCACTTCAGACAAAATAGTAATGCAGGTGCCGGCGTCTAGGCTTCCCGCTTGCTCCCGAATGATGCCCTTGTATCCTGTTCTCTTCAGACTCCGCAATTTCGATTGCAAATCTCTAATCGCCAAGATTCATCGGACTCAACTTCGTCTCTAGCAACATCTGTGTTAGGATAAATCTCGCATTAACGCACGAATTCTTATTAGCGGTTTATTGGCGGTTTTGGCAGGGACAGCTGCTACCGTATGCACCGCAAGCGAACAGCGCGCTGTATGCAAATCTTGCAAAGGCTTTATTTGCAGGGTTTTAGGCTAAGTTGTTGATTCCACGGTTGGGGACGTAGTTCAGTTGGTTAGAACGCTGCCCTGTCACGGCAGAGGTCGCGAGTTCGAGTCTCGTCGTCCCCGCCATTCTTTCTAAAGGAGTTATCGGACGTGACACCGAAAACTCCAACCCACAACTCAACCCACAAATTTTAGTTCACCGTCGTACTCATCCCCACGGCTGTTAGGAATTCGCCCTGCGCTGCGCGCGTTTCGTCGCTGTCTTCTTGCGTGTATAGATCGAGCGTGGTTTGAATCTTGGCATGACGCAAGATTCCCTGCACGGTCTTGGGCTCGACTTTCGCCTTGTTCACCAGCCAGTTGCTTAAGCTGTGACGCAGGTTGTGAAGTCCGAACCTTTGCCCGTCCTCGATATGCACTCCGGCTTTCTTGGCTGCCGGTCGCAGATGGTCGGCGACGAATACAGAAGAGCTGAGCGGTTTCCTTCCCCGGGCTCTCATCGACGGAAATACAAAGTCGGTTTCATTGGCATGCGGCGTCTGGCGTTGCCACGCGCGAAGGTGCCCGGCTAAGACCGGATGTAGCGGGACGTAACCGTCCGACACATCGGTTTTTGTTTCTCCGTCTTCTCCCTTGGCCCAGCGCTTGGAAATTTGAATCCTTCCCTCGTGCCAATGCACATCCGCCCAGCGCAGCGCCAGAATCTCTGATGAGCGGAGCGCAGTCGCCGCACAGGTGAGCACCAGCGTGTAGTGGAGCGGAGAAGGTAGAGATTTCAGAATCGCCAGGGTATGGGCAGGGGTGATGAGGATTGCCCGGTAGGTGGACTTGGAACGCGTCTCGACGTACAGCACAGGATTCTTCGCGACGTGTTCGTGCAGGATGCCGATCTTGTAGATGCGGTGCATGAGGCCCCGCAGCTTTGCAATCGTCGTCCAGGCAAGCCCGCCCGTTTCGTTAAGCGATTTGAGCCACTTCTGTATTTCAAGCGGCTTGATGTCCTCCGCGATTCGCTCACCGAATCGTTTGATGAGGTAGTCGCGGACGTAGTGCTCAACGATGGGTATGGTGTTTGCCGATTTCGGGCGTACGGCGTCCGCACCGAAATCGGCCTTCAAGTAATGCTCTGCAAGAAAATGGAATGAAACACGACCGGCGGCGGGAGTGTCGTTGATCCGCACTCCGAGCCCGAGTCTATCGACCTCGCGCCATGCGTCCCTGTCTTTGGGAAAGTCCCGGACAAGTCCGACAGTTGCGATGTGTTCGACTCTTCTGCCGTCCGCGCTCGTGACCCGGTATCTGAGCACCCAGGTCTCTCCTTCCTTGCGGCGTACTTTCTTGAGTGATCCTCGCTGATAAGCCATAGTCCTCTTTTCAGCGGGGACTGCCAGATCCGATCGTACACCGTTTTGATGGTTTTAGAATCGAGGTCTCGTTCCGTACGACGGAGGCGGCGAGTTCCGAGAGCCGAAACACCCAGATTTTGCGTTTGCCCCCCGTGCCGAGCGCATAAGCTCCGGCGATGCCTCTGCGGGAGAGCTCCAGCAGATAGCGACGCTTCACACAGAGAAACTGCGCCGCCTCGTCGGCCGAGACAAACGGCTCCGGCGTCACGGGCGCTTGCCTCGACTCTTTAGCAGTGATGTCGGTTCTAGGAGCGGAAAAAGTTTCGGCACACACTCTCTGTCCCCTTTCTTCTCCTGTGGCCGCTTCCAGCGGCATCGTAATGACTGATTTGTCCGGCTCGCTTGCACGGGATGCCAAGACTGGAGTTGGCTGTCGATGTTGCAAACCTCTCGGGAGAACCTCGGTCATCGAGGGCAACGAATCCAAAGTAGGGCGCGAGGCATGCCGTCTTGAGGACGCTGTATTCTCGCGCACACCGAATTGTGTCGGACGGGATTTCATATTTGTCATGCGGTCTTTGTGGGAGCCCCTCCTTGGATCTGTTCTTGATTCTGGCCGTTGGCGTGTTGGCCTAGCCAGGCTTTGAACTCGTCATCGCGTTTGAATAAGACTTTCAGAGCCTCCGCAATGACGTAGGACGGAGTGGAGTCGATGAATTTTGCATATTGATCGAGCTGCGTTTTCACCGACTCCTCCACTCGCGCCTGGATCGTCACTGATTTTGGTTGTTTGGGTGGTGCCTTGATGATTGCCATGCTTTTTCTTTGCTCCTCCCTTACAGTTTTGTGTTACGTGCTGTCTTACAAAGGTTCTGATTCCCTTCCCCGGCGTGGCTCCTCCGGAATCTCGCGGCTCGCCCCAGCAAAACACGCCCTGAACGAATCCCAGGTTCAACTTGTGGGCTGGAGCGACCGCCGCGGTTCCTGTGGCAACGAAGTGGGGTCGCTCCAGCCCACTCCGGTGTTTTGCCCTTGTCCAAAATCAACGGCCGCGTGAATCGCAACCTCAATGCTCCGTAAAACTTCCCTTCACCGAGAAGGTGAACGGAACGGTGAACCGCGGCGTGAACCGAGTCTTTCATGCGCCGTTCACCTTTCCGCGCCAGGAAAGGCCTCCAAACCTTTCCTCGCATTAGCATAAGAAACGGCTTCACCAGGCCTACGGGAGATATCAACGTGAACTCCCCCCTATTTACTAAGAGGCTCTCGGGAGAGGAAATCCCACGGGGAATCTTTGTGATTTGCCATTTTTCTTTCGGGGACCGGCCACTCGGAGGCTCCCTCCAGCAGTTCCATGGCGTCCGACACGGGTGCGCCGTTGACCTTCCCACACTGCAAACAGCGATCGAGGCTCTTTGAAGCAATCGAACCCCCTACTAGTAAGAGGCCTCAAAAACGGAAAACCTCAATCACAAAGTTTGGTTTTTTCGGAAAATCTGCGAAGCCACGAGGGAGCCACAGTCAGGGAAACCAGGATCATCACTGAATTAGGCGTGCCGGTCCAAGACGCCTTCGATGCCCTGCTCATCATGAACCTGGGAAGGTTACCGCCTTGGGTTGTATTGCCGGGGCCTTTGATCCTTGTCCTTACTTTCTCCCTTACGGGCTGTAATGGACGTTGTCTTACAACTCCGAAACTCCAGCTCTGGGACGCGGCTAAATGGGTCGCGCGCTGCGCGTGACTGAGGCGGGAGCGACCCCACAGAAGCCGTGACGCACGGTGCGTCAAAGGGTGGGGTCGCTCCCGCCTCATCCGAATCTGGCCGCGTCCTTCCTGGCTTTCTTTTCAAGGGGTATCTACGCTGCTTTTTACAACTTGGCATCACCTCCAAGGTGAAGCGAATCAAAACGATGGGTGAAGTGCCGGGGTGAAGTCCACTTCACTCCTCCGAGCTGAAGCGGACAGCTGTTGCGCCTGAAGTCTCGTACTGAAGTGCACTTCTGCTGGCCCTTTGAGGTTTGCAGCATCGATCGGCCTTTGCGCACCAGATAGATTCTGAAATCAACCTGTTTTTGCTGGTCGGCGGCACGAATGCACAACGGACGGCATCGCCATTTGCTCGCCCGAAGAGCCGCAGAGAGGGGCTCCTTTCGCCGGATTCACATCGACGACATCGACGAGTAGCGCGTGTATCAAACGCTTCACGGGACTATAATCCCGGCATGCGAGTAGGACCGTTGTTATGTTCGCCGTTGGCAGCTGTCCTTTGTTTGCATGCACTCGCCTATCCGCGTCCTCCTCGTGGGGCAGAGAACATTCCCAAATTGATGGCGGATTCCGCGCTTGTCTGCAAGGGTGAGGTCGTGGAAGCACCCGAGGTGACCGTCGTTTCCGATCCTCGGCCGCCCCATCGGACTGCCACCGCTATCGTTCACGTGGATCGAAGCTTCAAGGGGGAACGGCCGGCGAGCGAAGTAGTGCCCGTGTTGTTCGACAACATCCTGCCTCCGGGAGGTGGACCGTATGTGGTGCTTCGGAAAGGCGATTACCGTTTATTCTTCCTCAAGCCCGAAGAAGATAGGTACGTTCTTGTAGACGACTGGTTCGGTCAATTGTCCATCTCACGTCAACTCGAAGCAATGCCCTCCGGAGACACCGACCCGATGCACCGGCTAGAGGTGGATTTGAAAGCAGGGCTGAACGACCACGATCACGAGCGAGTGCTGGACAGTATTCGCATGCTCGGAAATATGCGTCACCTGCAATCCAAGGAGGAGCTTGTTTTGCTTTTGGATTCACAAGACCCGCTAGTGCGAACTTACGTTTTTGAGGCCATGTTGCGCTTGCATGACTATTCTGTTTTGCCTGCCGTCGAGCAATGGCTTACGGCCCAAACGCCACCCCCTCCATCTCTCACTCTGCCAAAGGATGCGTTGTTCGAGATGCAGGGTCGGCTAGCCGGGGAGATTTCCATGATTCGCGACCCCTCCACGCTCCCAATCCTGCTTCGCCTGTTGCGGCTTCCAAGCCCGTTTGCGCGTCAAGCAATTCTGCAAGCTGTGCGCGCCATTAACTCCCCACAGAGTGCACCATCCCTTCTAAAGATGCTCGATGACCCCCATGCCGATAATGCGTTCATAGCCATGCAAGCCCTGATCGAGTTGGCAGGAGGCGGAGCTATCGACTGGGTGCCACCGTTGCCGGCGTTCCGCGAGAATCCCAACTACTACGCGGCAAGGTGTCGTGAGTGGTGGCAGGCAGAACACCAGCCACAGCAATGAAGCGGAGTAGACATCGGGAGAGCGCAGTTTATGGTTATTTGACTGCGCCGCCTGGGCTGTTCTTCTTGCCTTTGGGGAGCTTCCTCGTGATCGTACTCGTTCACCTGCGGGAGCCGCGCTGATGCAGAAGAAACGTATCGCTTCGATTTTGACCCTTGTGCTGGGCCTCCTTTCTGTGGCGCCAGCACCAAAGCTATCTGCTCAAGGGACTTCGACACCGGAAGAGCGCGCGAGATGGGCAGAGATCACGCACAAGCTGGAGAGCAATCCTCTGGACGAGAGCGTGAACAAGGACGGCGAATGGGCGCTCAACCGGCTCAGCGACGCGCACGACATCCACGTGCCGTTGTGCCCGGCTCTCCTGGGGGAATTTAACGACGCGAAGCACAAGTACAGACATGAAATCACGCGGCAGTACATGCTCGCTAGCGGCGCGTTCATCATCGAGAACCCCGAAAAAGCTGGCGACACTAATGCGATGAACCTAGCCGCCGTAGAAAGCGTTCTCAAGGTCTTGGTCGGCCTCCTGACGGCATTTAGCTTTAGGCGCGCATTCAGCTTCCCTCTGATATTCCTAACTCTAGGAATTATTGTTGCCGCGTTGCTGGTCGGGAGACTTTACAGACTGAGATTGAAGCGGCCGACATAGTTCCTGATTGTCGCCGCCCCCCACGCCATGAATGCTTCAACAAAATTCACGAAGTCCCTGCTGCGAGGCGTGGCTTGGCTCTTGTTTGCGGTAGCGGGACTCGCACTTTGGATGGGGGGGCGCTCCATCAGTGAGTTTACCAAGACAGCGCGAACGCTTGCTGAGATGGAGGGCATCGGACTTGCAGTGTTGTTTGCGGGGCTAGGCGCCGTAGCGAAGGCTGCTGCAGACCACTTTGGCGGAGGCGAAAAAGATGGGAGCCCAACGTCCGACGGGAGCCACAGTCAGGAAAAACAGGATCATCACTGAATTAGGCATGCCGGTCCAAGACGCCTTCGATGCCCTGCTCATCTTGAACCTTGGGTTGTATTGCGCGGGCTTTGATCCTTGTCCTTACTTTCTCCCTTACGGGGTGTAATGGACGTTGTCTTACAACTCCGAAACTCCGGCTCTGGGACGCGGCTAAATGGGCACACGCTGCGCGTGACTGAGGCGGGAGTGACCCCACAGAAGCCGTGACGCACGGTGCGTCAAAGGTCAAAGGGTGGGGTCGCTCCCGCCTCATCCGAATTTGGCCGCGTCCTTCCTGGCTTTCTCTGTGCGGGGTATCTCGTTTCGTTCTGCGAAGTTCGCTCTAACAAAGACCTGAAGCGAGAAATCCTTTGGCCTGAAGTGAGGGGCTGAAGTGCTCTTCTGCTGGTCTTTCCAGGCACTGGGCGGTTTGAGCTTGATGCTATATATTTTAAGAGGCTGTGTAGTTTCAACTTGTCAGAGTCTGGGACTTTCGATGAGAAACCTCGGTGCTAGTCTGAAGCGGACGGTCATAGCACTTTCTTTCCTAATAGCGGTAACTCCGACTTGCTTTAGCCAAAGCATAAGTCCCGATGAATACGTTCGTGCTGTTGCATTGAATGCCGGTGGAACAATTCTCGCCGAAGTTAATCTCGACGGCTCGCTTACGGTGACGGAGACATTGCTCAGCAAAAACATCGAGCTGAACGGTTTCAAACCGATTCGTGCCTTTGCTCTTGCTATCAGTCCCAATGGCCAATTCCTTGCTTCTGCCGAAAACCAAGGAAAGATTCAGCTTTGGAATCTTTCGACAGGTAGCCTCGTTCGTACAATCATTCAATCGGCCGGTGTTTGGTCATTGGTCTTCGATACAAAAGGTAATCGACTCGCCGCATGCGGTCATGGACTCGTTGCGATTTGGGATGTCAACGCCGGGACAGAGATTCGTAAATGGCCGCCAAACGGAACCTGCATGCGGGTGTCATTTGACCAGAGTAGTCAGTGGCTCGCGGCAGTGGCCGACGATGTTCTGCACGTTTGGAGTGTTGACGGCTCGGAATCACTCGAGGGGAAGACTCACACTTTCATGGTCGCCAGTGTCGCTTTCAGTCCGGACGGAAAGCTCGTGGCAACTGGCGGGCAGGGATTGAACGATGGAACAGTTCAACTTTGGAGAGTGGGACAGGCCCTTTCGGAGAGCACCGTGGGCAAACTTCCCAACTCAGTAGAGGCTCTCACGTTCAGTCCAGATGGGAGGACCCTTGCAGCGGGAGGGATAAACGGGATGGTGAAGTTGTGGTCAACATCGAATGGGAAGGAACTCCAGACAATAGTAGCTCATGACTACATCGCGGCCCTGGCATTTTCACGTGACGGTTACATACTGTTCGCCGCCACCGGGCCAAACTTAAATCGTCGAAGTGCGCGGCTTGCGTGGAACCCTCAAACTGGTCGACGACTGGATAAGTCCCGGTAAGTCTTAATGGTTTCGATTAGGCACTTTTCATCAACAACATTATCTCACGATCAAAATAGGACTCGACCAGATAGCCCCACATCGCACACCCTGTAAAGATTCCTGGCGGAACGGCGATATTTCGCGTCGGCTAGTCGGTTCGTCGGTTCTTGGCCGACCAGGAGAGAAGCCGTGCCTACGGCACCGGGGGTTGGACGGGCACGCCACCCCCAAAAGGGTGCTGCAGAGCAACCTTCGGTTGCTGAATCTGAATAGGAACCAGCAAGAACTCAGCGACCTACGAAATTCCCTTCGCTACAAAGCGCCGGAGCAGCGCCCTCCGTTAACTTGTTGAATAAAACGAGCGGCAAAAACCGAAGCACTAAGAGCGTTTGTCGAGCATGTGCCCTGCTCCCGCCCACAGCATAGAACTCTGCTACTGCGATTTTGATGGTGTCTTGCGAATCACGGATTCGTCTTCGGCAACTACCTTCTCGACGGATTGGACGACTATCTGCGCATCGAACATTCCCATGTGTCCAAAACCCTTGCCGTCAACGCGGTCCCGAGAAGACCGCTTTACATGTGCGGCGTGAATCTCTTTGGAAACTCCGTCGACGCGGCCGATGAAGGTGGCGGTTACACGATATGTAGTGCAGTCCGGTGGCAATGCGGGCGGGGGGCCATCGGCGCATGCTTCTCCCTTCGCGGAAATTGCCCAATAGTGCTCAAGCTCCTCAAGGTTTCTATCTCTGACTAGTCGCACTGGTACAGGCAGCACTGAGCGCCCGCTAGAATCGCGGCCACCCGGAGTGCCCTTTCCGGTGACGGTCGCAACCAGCTCCGGCGGCCCGGAGCCATCAGCGAACTTAAACCAGATTCCATCTTCTGGACAGGTCGCGTCGAGCAACACTGAATATTCAAAACTGGCGCGCACGAAGCCGCGCACTTTCACAAGCTTGTTGTTGTAAGCAGAAGGGTCGTCCACAATTTTGCATACACTTGTCTCAACTGTAGTCGGCGGCTGTTTACTCTTGACTTGCTGCCCACGGGCCAGCGGAGCAATCAGAGTTGGGAGGAGTCCGAGAATCAAGTGAGAAACCTTCATTCCGTCTATTTCTCTCCTCCTAGTTCGACACCAGAGCTTGGAAATGGTGTCCCCGCAGCCATTCATCAAATCAGATGTCTGTGCGGCACCGGAATGACGGATGTTTCTTTACCCATTCTCCAGGTCGAAGTTTAAAAATGACGGATTCACATGATCGACGCCTAGGCGGCGTCCAATTGATGGCGGCGGCGTCCATCTGCGTCCCAACTGCGGGCTGAAAAGTGGGACCAATTTGTTTCGTTGGGACCATCTTGGGACCAAAAACCCCTGTTTTATGGGCCTTTCAGTGGGTCAAGCGGCGTAGGGACAATAGAATCATCGTGATTTATGGAGCGGGCGATGGGAATCGAACCCACGTCCGAACCTTGGGAAGCGAGAAATAAAAATCGGGGTATGTTTTGAAAAGCGGTGTCGTGGAGCCTGGCGAACCCGTTGATATTTATTCCGATTCGGAGATTCATTTCCGTCCACGAAGGATTGCCGCGAGCACGCGTGGGCTTCGGCGACCGTCGAGCACGGCGAGTACGAGGAGCGGCTCTTCGTCGGGTGCGTAGGCGATAAGATAATTGCGTACCGTCTGAAAACGTACGGGTCGTGAGGCGAAATCTCTGCGTCGGTGTCCTTGATGGGGAAAAGGGACGAGCCTGCGAATGGCGTCTAAAATGTCCTCACGAACACGCTTGGCGGCAAGAGGATTGTCGTTGGCAATAAATTCCCAGATGCTGGTTATGTCCGAGGCAGCGCCAGGGTGCAGCTCAAAACCCCGTTCGGCATTCATTTGGGATTGCGCTGGTTGAGCAGTTCATCCTCGCGCTGGCGCAGGCTGTCAAAGAAAGCCTCGCCGTCGATAGGCTTCACTCGACCGCTCTTAATGTCATCGTAGCGGCCATCAAGCATTTCGCGGACTTCTGCCACCTCTGTCAGATACCCAGCCAGGGCATCTTCCACGAGGTCATCGGTCGCGCGGCCACTCTTGGAGGCGAGCTCAGTCAGACGCGACTCTGTCTCAGGCTTAATGTGCACTTCCATGACTGTCAGTTTAGGGACGTGGATTGGTTCTGTCAAAGCAATTGCCGCGAGAACCGCGAGAAGGAGAGGCCACCCGTTTGTTTAGGAAGACGGCTTTTTTCCAACCCACAACCCAACCCACAGAGTGTGATGTCTTGTACGACTTACGCGTAGTTTGGCAGTCCCCGCGTGTCTTGTAAGTCGTTGTAAAGCCTAACCACGCTACGCTGTCACGGCAGAGGTCGCGAGTTCGAGTCTCGTCGTCCCCGCCATTCTTTCTAAAGGACTTAACTCTACTTTTGAAAGAATGGCGTGGTACACAAAAAGGTGCACATTAAGCGACACCTTTTGTGGCCACCACCTTGTTCCCTTCCGGCAGAATCATCTCCACCACTTTCCTCTGCGCCCGCCGCTTCTTACTGCTGACCGCGTGAGTGTAGATGTTCATGGTGATGTTGCTGTTGGCGTGGCGCATCAGCGATTGCACCGTTTTCACATCCTCATCATTCTCGGCAAGAAGCGTAGAAAATGTGTGGCGGAATACGTGCCAACTGATGTGCTTGGTGATCTTTGCCCGTTCCGCTGCCGGTCGGATGTAGTTCCGCTCGATAGCTTCCGGCCAAAGTGGTTGACGACCCTTCATTCGTCCGCTGGCGAAGATCCAGTCCTGGTCTCCGGCGTAAGGCGTTTCGGAACGCCATCGCAAAAGATCAGCAATCATTTCGTCGTCCAGCGGCATGACCTTTTCGCTCTCTTCTGTTTTCACCGGCCCGAGGTGCTGTTGCCAAATCGACTTTCGGACGTTCAGCGTCTTCTTTCCGAAGTCGATGTCACACCACTGTGTGGCTAGCACTTCACCTCTACGCATTCCGGTGGGAACGTCGAGTAGAACGAGAGTCCGCTCTCGCGGTCCCAATTCGGCAAACAGTCTTTGAAGTTCTTCTGCCGTCAAGGGTTCCATGATGCGTTCTCGTTTCGCACTCTGGCGAACAGCGCGAATCGGATTAGTCGCCATCCAACCGTAACGGATCGCGTGGGTGCAAACGGCGCTCATAATGTTGCGGAGTTTTGCCTTGGTTCCACGGCTGCGTGTGATGCTACCCAGCCATTCCTCGACATGAACCGCAATGCCATTTTCCATCCTCGCCAGCATATACTCACCCCATCGAGGTACGATCCAGTTCTTGAGGTAGGACGCGTAGCCCTTTTTGGTCGAGTATGCCTTCCGTTCGTCGTTCTGAAAGACCAGCTCTTTCAGGCGGTAGTGATCCACGAGGGTCCTAAAATTACGTGGAGGACGCGCCTGCTCGGAGAGGTCCAGGTTTACATTAATACGCAAGGCTTGCAGCGCACGCCGGGCGTCGGACTCGGTCGGCAATTCGCTAACCGGGCCGACCACAATCTTCTTCGGTCGTCGCTTGCCATCTGCATCGGTCTCTCGCCAACGAAAGATCCAAACCAGATAGCCACTCTTGCGCTTTATCCGTTTCAGACTTCCCTGCTGATACCGTGCTCTCATCTTCACATTTCCCTCCTCTTCGGAGAGCACGGACGGCAACGCGAGTGTACCCGCTCACGCATCCAGACGTCTAGCTCCGATAGAAGGAATCGCCACACTCGCCGTTGACCGTTACCCAAAGGATGAGCTGGGATATCACCTCTCCGTGCCATTTGCGTCAGAGTACGTGAGTGTATTGATAAGAATTTGGCCGCCTCAGATGCGCCCACATAGTGCTCAACGACCGATATCCGCGGCGTCACCATGTACTCCGGGGAATCGTTCTCCTCTTCTTCCACTTTGGCCTCCCCGCTCGTGGGCTTTAAAGGTGTTTGCGCGCCAGAAGGACCAGACTCCCGCGGTACCAAATTAGTCTCGCAAGACTGCATTCCACTCATCGCAAGGCGCGAGGCATGCTGCCCAAAGGACGCTGTATTCTCGCGCACGCCGAATTGGGTTGGACGTGTCTTCATGTTTGTTATGGGGTCTTCGTAAGAGCCTCTCCTTTGATTTGTTCTTGGCTGCGGTCGTTCGTGTGTTGGCCTGCCCAGCGCTTGAACTCGTCGTCCTTCTTGAACAACAGCTTGAGGGCCTCGCTGACGACGTAGGACGGGTTCGCGTCAATGAATTCTGCATACCTGTCCAGGTTATGTCGGACTTCTTCCTCCAGGCGGGCCTGGAGGGTCGAAGTCTTCGGTTGCTTTGACGGTGCTTTCAGAAGTGCCAAGTGTTTCTCCTCCTGTTGTTATTCGCGATGCATTACATCCTGCATTACAAAATGATTGCTCCGACTCCTGCACGGGCCATTACATGGTCACGCTTCCTGCGTGACGGGCGGTAGCGACCCCACGAAACTTTTGGGCGGATGGACCGCCAAAAAGTGGGGTCGCTACCGCCCGATTTGGTCTTTTTTTTTCTGCGACTTTTCCATCCGTGATCTCGCTTATCCCTCTCCTTTTCTGACAGCTACCTGCTTCATTGGGTGAAGAAATTAGAGAAGCTCAAAAGCGCAGTGAGCAATTCTTACGCTCTTCACTGGCTCCGTCCGAATTCTTGCCGCGCTCCGCGGCACCACAGCCCTCCTTTCCCTGCCTTCTTCCCTTTCGTGGTCTGGAGCGACCGCCACGGTTTCCGTGGCAACGAAGTGGGGTCGCTCCAGACCACTCCGGTGCATTACCCGCGTCCAAACTGAGTGTTGCGCCATATGCAACCTCTATGCTCCCAACAAGTTCGCCTCACTCCTGGGTGACGCAATCGGTTACGGAGAGGGTTACGTGTGTCTTTCACGCACCCGTCACCTTTCCATGCCAGAAAAGGCCTCCAAACGTTTCCCCGCCTTAGCGTAAGAAACGGCTTCACCAGGCCTACGGGAGATATCAACGTGAACTTCCCCCTATATACAAAGAGGCTCTCGAGAAAGGAAAACCTCACCGAGAATCTTTGTGATTTGCAATTTTTCGTTCGACCAGCCCACTCGGAGGCGCCCTACAGCAGTTCCATAGGGTCCGACCTTCGTGTGCGCCGTTCA
>Ga0207049_1026_pt1 | contig 26670 bp, 29 predicted proteins | sample Alteio_BWMinCont_63_FD_153305 | JGI IMG/M metagenome (GOLD analysis project Ga0207049, IMG submission 153305) | Enriched cells from forest soil in Barre Woods Harvard Forest LTER site, Petersham, Massachusetts, United States -... | ecosystem: Environmental > Terrestrial > Soil > Temperate forest >... | reverse complement strand
AAGCTATCCGAATAAGACAATACGCATGGTCACCGTCGAGGTTGGAGGGGGCAGCGATTTTGATGCACGCCTTATCGCGCAGGGGATTTCGGGTACCTTGGGTCAGCCTGTAATCGTAGACAATCTACCGAACCTGACTGTGGGGAAAGTGGTGTCCCAAGCGTCCCCTGACGGTTATACCCTGCTTCTCGTTGGCAGCAACTTTTATATCACGCCGCTTTTGCAACAATTGCCGTACGATCCGATCAAGGATTTTTCGCCGCACTTCATCGGCGCAGTACTTCATAAAGGATATGTTAACTATTTGTCAAGAATATCCTTTGGCATACCGACGCAGTGTCGGACTGAAAAACGCCAACTACTTAGCGATTTCGTGATTGGCGAGTTTTTCAAGCGCCTTGACCATCGCAGAATGGTCCCACTTGGAGCCGCCGTTGGCACCACACGCATTGAATAACTGCTGCGCGGTCGAGGTGTTCGGCAGCGAAACGCCGAGAGCCCGCGCGCCGGATAACGCAAGGCCCAGATCCTTCTGATGCAGCTCAATGCGAAAGCCCGGATCGAACGTGCGTTTGATCATACGCTCGCCGTGAACTTCGAGGATGCGAGATGCGGCAAAGCCCCCCATCAGTGCCTGGCGCACCTTGGCCGGATCGGCGCCAGCCTTAGAGGCGAACAACAGCGCCTCGCCGACCGCTTCGATGTTAAGTGCAACGATGATCTGGTTTGCGACCTTGCACGTCTGCCCATCGCCATTGCCGCCAACTAACGTAATATTCTTGCCCATCAGCTCGAACACCGCTTTGGCTTTGTCGAACGCCGCCTGCGGGCCACCGACCATGATGGTAAGCGCGGCGTTTTTGGCGCCGATCTCGCCGCCCGACACTGGCGCATCTAGATAGTCAACGCCAAGTTCGTTAATTCGTTTAGCGTATTCTTTGGTCTCGATTGGCGAAATCGAACTCATGTCAACAACGATCTTACCCGCCACGGCTTTGCCCGCAGGCGATGCCGCAAGGCCCTCAATGACGGAGTTGGCACCGAACAACACTTTCTCGACATCAGGTGTGTCGGGCACCATAATAATGACGATGTCGCCGTTTTGTGCGACTTCTTTAGCGTTCGCACACGCATTACCACCTGCTGCTGTCAGTTCCTGCGGCACGCCGCTGCGCGAATGCAAGAACAAACGGTGACCGCCCTTAATCAGGTTCAACGCCATGGGCTTGCCCATGATGCCTAGACCAATGAATCCGATGTTACTCATTGTGGGTACCTCAATTTACTTTGGAAAAGTTGGATACGATGCGTTTGTAAGTAATACGGAAAGGTGGTGACTCAGATATCCTCGCAGTACGTTCTTAACCCTCATGTCTCCTGCCTTACTCTAGATACGGTTTTGTCCATCCTAAACCGTCCACAGTATTGCCCGCGGGCTTATATTCGCAGCCGATCCAGCCCTTGTAGCCGATTTTGTCGATGTGGGCTAGCAGAAAGTTATAATTGATCTCACCTGTACCCGGCTCGTGGCGACCGGGCGTGTCGGCAAGCTGCATATGCGGGATCATTTTGAAATTCCTTTCTATTGTCGGTGAGAGGTCGCCTTCCATAATTTGCATGTGGTAGATGTCGTACTGCAAGAATACGTTATCGGACCCGACGGCCTTAATGATATCGATCGCCTGCGAGGTGTTAGTCAAGAAAAACCCAGGAATGTCGCGTGTGTTGATGGGTTCAATCAAAAGCATTATGCCGGCCGTTTTTAGACGAGGCGCCGCGAATTGCAGGTTTTTGATGAAGGTCGCACGCGCGTCAATCGGATCCTGCCCAGGCGGACGGACACCAGCGAGACAATTCACCTGCTTGCAGCCGAGTATGGTCGCGTATTCGATTGCTTTATCGATTCCAGACTCAAACTCGGCGATCCGATCGCGATGGCAACCTATGCCGCGCTCGCCGGCGGCCCAGTTGCCGGCGGGAAGGTTGTGAAGTACTTGTATCAACTTGTTCTCAACCAGGTTCTGCTTAAGGATATGCTTATCGTAATCGTAAGGAAACAGGTATTCGACGCCTTTGAACCCCGCTTTTGCGGCGGCGGCAAAGCGATCCAGGAAGTCGACCTCGTTGAACATCATCGACAGGTTGGCGGCGAGTTTTGGCATGGCAATTTCTTCTTTAATTAAAAGGGTACTTGCTAATCTAAGGATTTGCCTGACTATAGTGAAATTTGACAGCGTTCACGCTGCGAATTTCGATCGGTTGAAAATAGTTTTGAACAGAATTGTGCGTGGTGCACTGTCGCCATATGCCCTCAATTTCGTACATTGCCGAGGCTTGCGCATCGAAATGTTCGACGATGAGCGCCGGCCCGCAGATTGTTTGCTGCTGGCAATGATTTGAACTATTCGCATAGGGTCGTCATATGTTGTACAGATCACGCTGCTCCAAGAAATCTTGCCGGCACTATGTAATATCGAAAGTACAACGATCCCGCGCATGGGCAAGCTGTGACCGGTCCCCGGCAATTTCGCCGTATTGATTGTTACCCAGCACGGCGGCGGAATTTCTGAAAAGCATGGGGTTTAAGCGGAGCCATACGATTGACCGCACCCGCGTTTCTGACGACCTCGCCAACATACAGATCGCCGCGACGGTCGGCCCAGATGCCATGCGGTGCGATAAAGTTGCCGGGCAGGATTGGATTCTCGCCACCTATCTGGGAGGCGATTTTCCCATCAGGGTCACACACCGTGACGCGGGCAATTGGCGAGTGGCCTTCGGGCGGGCAAATCATGGCCTGATCGTGCTTGGGCAATGGACCCTCTGCGCGTTTGTGCATATAGTTGAGAAAGCCGCCTTCGGCAATGTGCAGCATGTCCTGGTCATCAACGAAGATGTCGTAGGGACGATTTAGGAAATTCCACTCGCGCAGGTATTCGCCCTTGGGTGAAAACACCTGTATACGCGAGTTCTCGCGGTCCGCGACGTACACCAGCCCTGCGCTGTCGAGGCCTATGCCGTGAGGCAACATGAATTGGCCCGGTCCACGTCCCGGCTCGCCCCACGAGAATAGCAGCTTGCCCTCCTTAGAAAACTTATGCACGCGTGCGTTGCCGTAGCCATCGGCGATATACATGTCGCCGCCGGGCAGTACCGCGACGTTGGTAACGCGATGGAACGGTCCCGCGGCGCGCAGCACCGGGCTTTCGCCTACCTTGTAACCGGTGTCCGCCGCTTTCCCGGGTTCACCCAGCGTCATTAGAATTTTACCGTCAGTGGTGCACTTGTGGACCACGTGGGCCTGGTCGTCGGCCAGCCATAAGATATCGTTGCGGTCGATAAATACCCCATGCGGGCTCTTGAACATTCCTTCACCCCATGCGTTGAGGAACTTGCCCTCCTTGTCGAAGACGATCATGGGATGCGCGCCGCGATTGAATACGTAAACCCGGTCCTGGGAGTCGCACCCCACGCCCGCGACTTCGACGTAAGACCAGCCTCCCGGCAGCTGATCCCATCCCTCCAGCACTTCATACTCGATTTTGTGTTGGCCTAGCGCCATGTTTGTTCCCTCGATTTAATAAAAATCACCATGGATAAGAGTAAGTTCCAATGCAAATAAAAAGATTAACACGACGGTCCGGAAAAGATTACTTGCGGCGGAAAACATTTGTACCTCGATGTGCTTTTGTCGCCTGATAACGCTTGAGCATTTTTTGCGCTGATCGCCATAGTGATGTATAGCATTTTGCCCTCGCCCTCAAATGAGCAGCGCCCGGCGACACCCGGTCCAGAACAAACAGTTACCTCGCGTGCACGCTGTACCTTACTCGGCGGATATTCTTCCTTCTTGATCTTAAAATGTCGTGGACGAATGCAACGAGTGCCGTCGAAACGCGGGCAACGCGAGCGCCGCACCATCATATGGAGTATTCCGCAGTCGCCCGGATCTGCAACCATGCAGACTAAACCGAGCAGTAACACGCCAGCCACGCAGAGATGTTGACGTTATACCACTTGGCAAGCGCATGCGCAGTTTGGAATATGGTTTAGCCTCCATCATTCTCATTCCACATAGACAACCAATTTTATAATACGTTAAGAATGTTCATTGATCAACCTTCTCCTATTTGAAGGCAATTCTTTGTCCGGACCATACCTTGCGTGTCGCGGGTTTTTAGACTTGTCCGGTTCTGTAGCACATGAATTGTCCGCTTTTTTTGTCGAGGGTGGGAAACGGCGTAGGGCGTAGCCCGGAGCCGGTTTTCGCCCTCGACGGCGCGTCTGGCGAACGGTTCAGGCGGCCTGTCTCAAGTTTTGTACTTTCGCTTTGCCTTCACAGTTGTAGTCGGCGAGCTTGCGCGGTCCGTGAAATACCGCCAGATCACCACTGGCGTAGCGATGCACACGTACCTTGGCCTTAACGTAATGGCAGCGATGACGATCTGCCGGAATCTGCAAACTCAGCGTCTCGAAGCGTATGCAATTGTCAGCGCTCACCGTACGCTCGTACTGCTCGCATAGCGTGTCCTCCAGACGACCCCCGTTCCACGGCACAAAGGCGGTCCCCGGTTCCATCGCCGGCTGTGCAAATTCAGCGTTGAACGCAGGCCGATAGACCTCAGCCAGATAACCATTGGCCTGCGCCATGGTTGTGATCCCGGCCAGCGCCAATTCCTGCGGCAAGCGCCCCTGATGCGTTCCAAACGCCCGCTCCGAGCGTCCTCGGGCCTCTGGCGAGTACGCCGCGATCATCTCGATACCCAGCTGCTTCAGAGCGCGCCCAAATTGCGTGGGGTGCTCTTTATCGACCTTACCGTCGGCTTGCGGCGTGCTCCAGTAGTGGCTGCCACGGTCACTGTAGAACGAACTGAACAGCCCGCACGCTTCTATCACTTCGCGCACACCGCGTAAACTGCTCGCCGTGCCCTCCTGCTCGACAAAAAACATCGAGTAGTGTTCACTGGTCGCGTCATCAAGGGTGACAATCAAGTCCCACATCTGCTCGGGCACCCATTCGTGAGTGCTGCCGTCCTGGTGGATCATCATGCCCGCAAGCGCGCAGCGCTCCCGTCGCTTTCGATGCACACCCTGCCGCTCAGCCGTGGGCACTAGTTTGGCGTGCTGCAGACGCTTTTTGACCCACGTGTAGCTGCGCCTGCCGCCTTCGCGTTGATACCAGCTATGGAAGTGCTTGACGTTCCAGCCGCTGTGCCGAGTTCGATACTGCTCGGTCAACGCCATCACTTCATCCACCGGTGCGCGCCGATTCGATATCTGTTCCAGCCGCCGGTCAATCAATCCGTCCAATCCGTCCGCTTCATACCTCAACAGATAACGCCGGAAACTGCGTTCGCACATGCCCAGCACCAGCCCCGCCTCCGCCTGCGTCAGCCGTCCCGTATTCCAGCTCTCATACGCTTCTTCGAATCTCATCTTCCGTATCTCCTGTAGCAGCTTCGTCCGGCTCATCTCGTACCCCCTTCGGGACACTATGACGACCGGACAGATGTCGTGCTACAAAACCGGACAGATCATGAACTCGCAACACGGACCATACCTTGCGTTGACATCTGAAACGAATTCCTGTACGGTTATAAATCAGGCCAGATGAAAGATGGTGGATTGCGGTAATCGTCGCAAGCACTGCCCAATAACTAACGTACACGACGGTGAAGGTTTGCGTCGGATCACTGGCAGTGTGTGGGCTCGGCACGGAATTGCAATATTGTTACGCTCCCAGCGCCACACTGAAGTTGTCGCTACGGTTGGACTGTCGTTCTTAATCGATCGGAAGGCTATCCCTGGCCACCTCTACAGTTTCGCGGAAGTGGTTTCATTGGACCGTGTGGAGGCATGAGAACATGAATACCTTAAGTGTACCGACGTCTATGGCAGAAAAGGAAGTCATGGCCACGTTAAAGGCCATGACCGTCGCGGACTCGAACAACGACGTCTCAGCTCTTAGCAAGATTTACCATGAGGATCTGTCCTATAATCACGCCAGTGGTCGGATTCAAACTAAAGCGGAGGTATTGAATGACATAACGACTCGAACATGGCGGAGGGTGTCGATGGAATTCAGCGACGTCACCATCTGTATCGACGGTGCGTTAGCAGTCGTGAAAACTACGACTGATCTAGCGGCGGATCAAGAGGGCAAAGTTAAACATGATCATCACAACCAAGTCTGGGTATTGGTCAAGGGTCCTCGGTCCTGGGAAATCCTCCTCCGGCACTCAGCGAAGATAGCAAAGAAGTAAGCCGAATTGGACGACCTGAGCGTTGATTCATATGCGGTGTGGGGATTTTGTTTACAAGTCACTATGGTCGCTGACAGTACGTGATGGAGGGCGAGGTTATCGATCTGAATAGAAACTAGAAGCGGGCCATAATGCCGCTTGAATGGCACAACAAAGTCCGCAATGACTGGACGTAATTAGCCCACGTCAGGGCCGCGGGATTTGATGTGAATCTCATAGCGGGCATGAGGGGCCTCTGACTCGGCCCGACCGCCCCAGCAGCAGAGTTGATCAAATAGGCTGTCCTGCTATTCCTGTTTACGAGCACATTAAAGGATTGGCCCCTCGCCTCTCCCCACCGTGAACACGAATTGCCGCCAGGCTCGGTAATCGAGCATTTACTAACACTTTTCGATTCTGCTCTGCGTCGGTTCGGCCAATCGACGGAACCATTAATTCAACAACCCCCTCCTCTGCCCGTACGCGGTACTGCTTTGGCGATTCGTGCGCGTCAATCACATACCGGGGACGTTACGTTGATGATATCGTCGCAGCAATTGCCGTGTTCTACCCTGGCGGGCTATCCTTGAATGTCATTGCATATATTCACGGATCCATTGCTTGTAGGCGTCGCCGTTTACCAGTTGCTCCATTTCCTGAGGCGGCGCGATTTTCGATTTAAGTTCCGCAGGCGCACCACCGTTGTAAAGATGAGTGTAGGTTTCACGCAGTGCCTTGACTGCGGTTCCAATCGCCAGGATACCCTGCGTCGTCATAATGCGAACGCCATTAGCGGCAAGTTCTTCGCGTTTGAGCAAGCCACGTCCAGTGGCCATTATGATCGGCAACTTGGCCGCCGCGTGGATCTCCTGAATATCTGCGAGTACCTCCGGTCTGCCCGCGAGGTAGATCCCATCAACGCCAGCCTTCGCATACCCCTTGGCACGCGCGACCGCGCCTTTGACTCCCTCGATGCCGAGCGCCGAGGTGCGTGCCACAATCAGCAGCGCGGGATCATTGCGGGCTGCCACCGCAGCGCGCATTTTTCCGACTCCTTCCTCGAGCGAGATCAGTCTTTGCTCGCCCTCAGCCTGTCCAAACGATATCGGCAACGCCGAGTCTTCGATAGTAAGCGCAGATACACCGGCGTGTTCGAGTTCCTCAACTGTACGCATCACGTTGAGCGCATTGCCATACCCATGATCGGCATCTACTATCAGACTTAGCTTGCTTACGCGCATAATTCGTCTGATCTGATCGGCGTACTCAGTTAGTGTATGGAGAATGAGATCGGGCGCCGCTAGCGTCGTGCTCGATACCATGGATCCTACCAGTATGCCAATTTCGAATCCTACGGATTCCGCAACGCGTGCCGACAGCGGATCATAGACGGCTGCCGGCGAAACACATTTTGATCCCGCTAGAAGTGCACGCAATTTTTTACGCTGATCAGTGTGGTTCATAATTTCTCCGATTGTTTAATTCTTCACTCTATTTAATAGCAGCCGCTAATGCGCACTGCCGCTAGCTGCAGCAGCCAGCCACCACATCTTACCAGAATCCGATTGCAATTTAATTGGAATGCTTTCCCCGCTCCGCGAACAACGCAAACGGCTTCGCGCACAGTAGGCTTTACACACTACAACACCGTTTCCAGAAAAAATCCGAATAGCAACGTGGCATCAAGAATTGCCACGTAGATTACGGAAGCATTTTCTGCGAATCTTGCACACAATACATCATGAAGAGGAATGCTCCATTATGCACGCGGGCCGTTTTTCACTCTGGACGATCGAGAATTCCGACAATGACTTCATCGGGGCCATGAATGGCGACGCGACGCACAAGATCGACTGCGTCTTTTTCGGTAAGTACCAGCCACTGAGGCAAATTTCACCGCACGGTTTTCCACAATCTTAGCACCCAGTGTATTCTACGCGACCAAAGTGATCAGATCGACTCGTTGAGACTGAGCCAGAGAACCATCACCACAGATCAGCTCCATTTCCCAGCGACGAGGCAATCATGAAGCTGTTCTATCTGTCAATCCGCAACATCCGTAAAAAGTGTCCGATACCGAATCGGGGCTGAAGACCTAAGTGTTCCTAGCTTACAATCAAGTCCGAGGATAGGCCGGCGCAGCATCAAATAAAATCCGTCCGCACAAGATTCCGATATGTATTGACGTCTCAAGTTATTCAAGGAATAAATGTGCTATGTCATTGTACAGTGTGCGGACAGCAGAATGGACGGCATGCCGACGGTTGATCAGTCTGATATGCGCGGCTTGTTTGCCGCATGATAGCTGATTCGTCGGGAGCTGCCTTGCGCTGAATTCGAGGGACACTCGGTTACCAGACGCCTCTCAGGATATCGAGAATTCTCTCACCGTTGTACATTTTAGTACTGACACGCCGCATTCCCATGATGGTTAACCTTAACCGCTCGCCGCCGGGGGCGGCGATGCATGTCCAATCGCGCTGATGAAGCTGCGCAGTTCGCACGCCACAAGCCGAAGTTCTCACACCCACTACTTCAATCTCGATCCGATTTGTAGCGATACCCACGAGCGGCGCATATACAATTTATCGCTTTTGAATGGGAATACTCCCTCGTTTCCGCGACTCTTTACAAAAGGATTAACGGCGCGGAACGGCCGCCCGCAACATAGGTAGTTTCTGTCGGATTGCCGTGATTTGCCCGCAAAAATCCGCGGATAACACGGCAGCGAGGAGCGCATCGCCGGCGGTGCGGGGATTGTACTATATCTAGAGTACCCAGCCACTGCTTCACCAGGACCTAAAAACGGACTGGGGTCGCTACATTTATTCGATCTAGGCAAATACTCCGATGCTCGATGAACAATGCCCGCCTGCGGAGAAAAAAGCGATTTTCGGCTGGACCACTCATATGGACACGCCGCATTCCGCGCTCGAATACGTAATGGATCAAGGTATCCATCCAAATTAAATGGCGCAATTATTGCTCGTTGCAGAGCTAGGTCGCCGCTTCGCATTCATAGCGCGGACATATCAGCCTGCAGAAAGCGGGCCGACCGCTATTGCCCTTTCATACGGCGATTCTCTTACCCACGCCTCCGATTTTTTATTCATACTGGCGTTAAGACGACAGAACTCTTCAGAGTGTGTTAGCAGGTGTGAAGATATCATCAACGCATATACTCATGCAGCCACTGCTTGTAGCTGTCAGCGTTCACCAGTTGCTCCATTTCCTGAGGCGACGCAATTTTTGATTTAAGATCCGCAGGCGCGCCGCCACTGAAAAGATGCATGTAGGTTTCGCGGAGCGCCTTCACTGACGCCGCAACTGGCTGAAGACCCTGCGCCATAATCCGAACGCCGCAAGCAGTAAGGTCCTCGCGCTTAAGCAAACTACGCCCCGCATTTAGCATGAGCGGCAGTTTAGCGGCCGCGTTGACTGCCTTGAATTGTTCTAGTATGTCAGGTCTGGAATAAACATTCACGCCGGCAACATTGGTTGCCAGATAAATCGCGTCGACGCCCGCCATGGAATAGGCCTTGGCGCGGGCCACTGCGCCGTCTACTCCCTCGACGACAAGGGCCGAGGTGCGTGCCGCGATGACCAGCGATGGATCGCTGCGGCCCGCCACGGCTGCGCGCAATTTTCCCACTGCTTCCTCGATTGAAACCAGTCTTTGCTCGCCTTCTGCCTGTCCAAACGATCTCGGTAATACCATGTCTTCGATGCTTAGCGCCGACACTCCGGCGTGTTCGACTTCCTGGACAGTGCGCATCACGTTGAGCGCGTTGCCGTAGCCGTTATCGGCATCAATGAACAAACTTAGCCCGCTCACCCGCATGATCCGCCGGATCTGATCAGCATATTCGGTGAGCGTGAGCACGTTGAGGTCAGGTGCAGCAAGCGTCGTGATTGACGCTAGGGATCCCGATAGCATGCCGATTTCAAAGCCAACGGCTTCCGCGACTCGTGCCGACAGCGGATCAAAGACGCTTGTCGCCGACACGCATTTTGATCCTGCCAGTGCTACACGCAACTTTTTACGTTGTTCAGTGTGGTCCATTATTTCTCCAATGACTTTGCGCAATTCCCCATGTAGGCCTGCGCTATAAAATAATCTGAAGAGCTATAGCGTTCGGACAATCCGCACGACCGAACTATAACTCACGAGCATTTCTTTCACCCACCAAGAAATTACCATGCCAGCCGGTAACCCTCCAGCAATAATTTTAACATTACTCCCCGGTGAACTGTAATCTTCTGAAGCAACACGGACTGACGATGCCGCTCAATTAACGCCAATTTTAATAGAAAAAGCAAACTGGGAGGACCAGTTGTGCACGCCCGGAGATATTGAGTCCCCGCGCGCGGCGCTCCCGTTCTCGGATAGTTTGGCTGCAATTCTCCGCTCGGTTGTATAGCTACTTTCCGGTGCGATGCACTACGCTCCGGGCGGCACTCATTCCTTCGCTACCGGCGCCCAGTTTATCCGCATTGATCAGGTGCGGGACGTATGCCGTTAAGGAACTCGCGCAAGGACCGCTTGGCCGCACGCTTGTCAGGTCGCCGCTGCAGATCAATATTGAGCATTTCACTGGCATGGCGGACCGCCCGCCACAGATGCGGTAGCGGATTCTGAATCTTGAGCAAGACTTCGTCGAGATACGCGCGCTTTCCGAAACGAAGGCTGCGTGAGCGTATCCTCGAGCGGTAGGGCCCACCGAACTTAGTACACCACTCACCGACGGGTTCTTGCGTGAGTGATAACCCGCGCTTATCCGTCATTTGTACATAATGACGACGCAACAGAATCGCGGAACTATAACCACACTAGCTGGCCGATACTTCCGACAGGAACCGATGGCGAAAATAGCGGAGCTGGAATGGGTTCACTCGCTAAGCGGATCACCCCTACGAAAGCTTACCTTCACGATATCATCCAGCCGTGACTCACAGACGTAAGCAGCACTGTCTGCGTCGGGAAGCTCCAAATGGTTTGGCTACGCGGCGATCAAGATCGCCTCTGGCACGATGATTGATATAACGCCGACATGGCCTCAAAGTGATGCCGGCAAGATGAAAATGGGCGATCTTTCTGCCACCTCGCGGCTACCAGTTTTGAAATGGCCTTTGAGAGGCTAACACCTCCAAATACCGGAGTAGGCGTTGGTAATTGACTATAGAGGATCATGATATACATATCCGGACTGCGTTCCCGTCACATTTGTCCTCTCCATATGGCGAATCTTGGTTCTATCGTAATCCCCCACTGCAATATGGTTCGTGCATCGGTTGTCCCACACCAGCAGATCATCATTTCTCCACTGGTGGCGATAGCAAAACTGCGGGCGCGCAGCATGATCGCACAAGAATTGGAGCACGGGCTTACTCTCTTCTGCGGTCATACCTGCAATCTGTTTGACTTTTTCCCCTATGTAGAGCGATTTGCGCCTTGTCTCCGGATGCACTTTGACGAGTGGATGGGCATGGGCCGGTGGGCGTTCTTCAAATCGGCCACCTTTTGTCCCAAAGTAAACACCGTCTAGGCCGTCGATAAGCTTTTTCATTCCTTCCGATAGGGCTTCATAAGCAAGGTACATGTTTGCAAACATCGTATCGCCGCCAACCTGGGGAAGCTCGACGCCGCGAAGCAGCGATGCCGCAGTAGGAATGAGGGTCATCGACCCGTCTGAGTGCCAAATTTGCGCGCTATTCACTGGGGAGTTAACCGTATTAATTTCGCGTTCAGAGGCCTCTAGGTGTTCGGTAGGTTTTGGGCGAACCTTCCCAAAACGCATGGTAAAGGCAATGTGCTGATCTTGCGTAAGTCGTTGTCCGCGGATCAGGATAACGCAGTATTGAAGAAACGCGTTATGCAGCTCACTGAAGCTCTGATCATCTAGTGGTTTCCGAATATCTACTCCGATAATCTCCGCGCCTAGCGCATATGATAACTGACGAACCTGCAAACCCATATAATTTCCTTTCTTAATCATGCAGCCGTACCCCTTATATTGTCGAGGGTTGTGGTGCGCGTGTAAAGCGACGCCTGAAGTACCACGGATGTCAACACTTGCGCGTGAAACGCGCACAGAAATTAAAGATTACTTTCTATGTAATAGTGGAAAAAGAGCTATGGAAATCAATCTACCAAATAGTCTATTGAACCAATAAAATTGTACCTACCCAAAAGCGTCTGGGCACGACCGATCTGGGTGTGGCAAAACGAGAGGAACTGATGACTACGCACGCACCTACTAATACTTACGGGAGAACCCGCGCTTTGCTATCATCTCCACATCGCGAAAACTCAGAGAAAAGCTGGTGTACATCCATATGCAATAGGTGAAGACTACGGCGGCCAAGCAGTAAGGTGATACAACAATTGCGTAGTGTCCATTCGACAATTGCACTATCACAATATTAGCTTGACATTACCGGCTAAAATTCTTCAGTTAGAATTCTAAGCCAAACTTCTTTTATCGGGGGTGTTTTAGTGCTGATGCGATACTTTATTGCGTGGACAATTTCGCTGGCGGCGACGGTTCTGGGCGCGGACATAATATTCGGCCAAACTTATCCGAACAAACCGATACGTATCGTGACTGCTGAGGCTGGGGGTCCCGCCGATTCGATAGCGCGAATCATTGCTCCCGAGATGTCAGGCGCTTTGGGCCAGCCGGTGATCGTAGACAATCGAGGGGGCGAGGTTATCCCGGGAGAAATTGTGTCCAAAGCGCCATCGGATGGATATACCCTCTTGGTCATTGGTAGCAACCTTTGGCTCGGATCGCTTTTGCAAAAAACACCTTACGATCCGATCAGAGATTTTTCAGCGATCTCGCTAATAGTTGTGACGCCTTCAATTTTATTAGTGCATCCCACCTTGCCAATAAAGAACGTCAAGGAATTAATCGCTATGGCAAAATCCAGGCCGGGAGCACTCAACTACTCCTCATCTGTTGCCGGTTCTGCACCTCATCTCGCCGCGGAATTATTCAAGGCCATGGCGGGTGTCAATATAGTGCGCATTCCCTACAAAGGCACTGCGCCGGCCCTCAATGGGCTCCTTAGCGGCGAAACGCAAATGTATTTCAGCACTTTGCAAATTCCTCCAGGAATTGTCAAATCAGGAAAAGTGAGGATCTTGGCAGTTACCAGCGCGAATCCATCCGCGCTGGTTCCCGGGGTACCGACGGTGGCGGCAACTCTACCAGGTTATGAATCGAAAACCATGCGAGGCATCTTTGCGCCGGCTCAAACTCCTACGTCTGTCATAAATCGATTGAACTCGGAAGTCGTTCGGGTGATCAACGAAGCCAATGTAAAACAACAGTTTTTAAGCCTTAATGCAGAGCCCGTCGGCAGTACGCCGGGCAAGTTTGCTGCCGAGATGCAAGAAGATATGGCCAAGACAGGTAAGCTAATTACGAATATCGGAATAAGCGCGGAATAAGCCAGACGGCAGAGTTTGGTGCCGATTACCCGCGTATCGCCACGCCGGTAATTGCGCCAGAGTGACCAACCACCGGATTCATGGCGCGAATTGGAAACTACTTGGGAGTACGGGCAATAGCTATGCTCATGGAGTTTGGTGCATGCACCAAGCGGAATTCTATGCCTAGGGAGTCTTTGGGATCAACGTAGGATTCGTAGTACCCGTGTGGACTTTTGGATCCATCGCGGAAACCATCTCGGAAGCCTTGCTCCTTGTCCCCTAACAGCGTTGTGCCTTGTGCCTTCAGTTGTCGAGTCGCCTCGACGATATCGTCTACTCCCCAATATACGTGGTGCACACCAGGACCATGCTCCTCGACTAATTTTGCATGTTTGGTACCAGGAGCGTGTTCTGTCATCTTTAAGATGGCCGGGCCCACAAAGTACTGGACCTCCTTCCACTCTCCCTCTTCGTCTTCCAAGAGTCTATCGGGCTTCATACCGAAAGTCCGTTCCATATACGCCACCATCTGATCTCGATTCCTGATCAAATAGTGGATATGATGCAATCCTTTTAACATGGTTACCTCCTCCTTTGGTTCAACTTGGTTAGCAGTCGAAGTAAATGAGCTTCTATGGTTCAAACCGGCATATAGTCAAATGCTTATCGTTACCGCTCGAGCGCCCGCAGTTTACCTCGGCCGTTCTATAATTTGAAAAAGAATGCCCAAGGAGTCTTTGGGGTCAATGTCGATTTGCTCGACGCCTTGCGAGCTTTGGTGGAAGCCACGCTTAGCCTTAAGGCTATTTCCGTTGGCTCTCAACTTTTTGGCCACCTCTGCGATATTGTCCGTAGTGCCCCATGCGACTACGCGGATACCAGGGCCGTGCTGGTCAAGGAATTTCCTTTTATCGGTGCCAGGAAGCGGTTCCCTGATCCGCAAGAGTGTTTCGCCTACACGGTACTGGGCCTCCACCCATTCACCCCGCACGTTCTCTTCCAGCCTATCGGGTTTCATCCCGAAGTTCCGCTCTAGATAAGCTACCATCTCGTCGCGGCTTTCGACGTTATATTCGATTTGTTGCACATACTGAAATACTCCCATTTGTCCTCCCTTGAACCCATCGTCGTCGCAGATTGCATCACTATAGGAACATTATTCTGGGGAAGCACAGTTGTCAACAGTATGTCACTCAGTCCGGCGCGTACATCGTGGCTAAGTTCATCAGCGTAGTTACCGCATAAACTACCATCCGCTCAATCGTATAGTACCAACCATTTCGATAAGCCAACCAGAAGCGTCTATTCCAATTCAAGAGTCAAGATTATCGCTGCGGAGACGCGGATCCGATGTCATGAAAGCAGAAGGATCTCCGGTTCGTTGACATGCCACAGGGCAGAATGGTTAGCTAGTTCGCGGGGAATGTCGACATGACCAACTCCCCTTTAGTAAGCAATTCTTTCGTTCGAATATGCGCTGCTCCAGACCCACGAAGAACGTTTGTGAGCGCGAGTTTACAGAACGCCGGAACAGCACGAATCAGTTTTATACGCCTATGCAACCCAAGGCGAGCGGAATAAACTTGCGCACTATCACACTGAGCGAAACTACCAGGGCAACTGCAATGACTTTCTGTTTCCTCAGATAACGCGATCGCCTCGTGAAGAACCACTACTGTGTCGCGAACGTCTCGGTGGACTCTTGCAAAATATCACCGCAAGGTGGCCCTTATGGCTGAGCATCAGCGTTGCGCCGATGCGCGCACTGCGGGACGAAATCAGCTTCTTCATGACCTTGCAGGCAGCCTTGAGTTGGTCCAAAGAATTCACCTCACCCTGATTGACCGATACGTGTTGCCCATCGCACAAACATGCCGCCATTTGTTGACAATTAGTTCGCGCCGAATATGCAACCACAACTGGTTTGAGATATCCAAAGTACCCCGACATCGCGCAGATGCACTATCTGACCACACGCGTATTCGCTTCGCGCCATGCGGCCGTGTAATCGCCCATCAAGTAGAGGTCTTGCATCTCCAGGCTCGCGAAACTCGAGCAGTCGGCATTAAATTCTCCCATCCGGCTTATTCGGTGCGAATGCCATTATCTTTAACCAACCTTCCTATCCTTGCCATCTCCGCTTTCATTGCGACAGCAAACTCCTGCGGCGAACTGCCAACTACTTCGGTCCCATCGTCTAAAAACCGCTCCTTCACCTCCGCCCTGCTAAGGACCCGCAAGATTTCCTGGTTCACTCGATTAATGATAGACGCAGGCGTTCTCGCCGGCGCAAACACGCCATGCGTTGATGCCGATTCATACCCCGGTAGTCCCGAGGCTCCCACCGTTGGCAAATCGGGAAACAGTGACGATGGCTTGGCGGTAGTAACCGCCAAAGCCCTCACTCTGCCCGACTTTACATTTGGCACCGCCAAAGCCGCATTAGGAAACATCAACTGCATTCGGCCGGCGATCAGATCATTGAACGCTGCTGCGCCGCCTTTGTAAGGAACGAACACTATATTGACACCTGCCATGGCTTTGAATAATTCTGCCGCGAGATTTGGCGGAGTGCCTATAACAGACGAGGCATAGTTGAGCTCCCCCGGCCTAGCTTTTGCCAACGCGATTAAATCCTTGACGCTCTTCACCGGCAACGCCGGATACACTACCAGAAGTAAAGGCGTCACAGCTGCCAACGAGATCGGTGAAAAATCCCGCGTCGGATCGTAAGGCACGACTTGCATAAGCGGCGTGATCCAAACGTTGGAACCACTGGAGAGCAGAGTGTAACCATCCGGTGCCGCTTTGGACAAAGTTACTGCGGGGATTATCCCACTTCGATTGTCTATGATCACCGGCTGCCCGAGGCCGCCGCTAATCCCTTGCGCGATTAGACGCGCCGCGAAATCGGCCGGACCCCCAGCGCTAGAGGTGAGAACGCGTATGGGTTTGTTCGGGTAACTCTGGCTGAATGCTTCGCCTGCGCCTAAAACCATCAGGCCGACCGACAACATCCCTACAACAAATCGCATCATTAATATAATTCCTACGAGTAATGCACGGACACCAAATTCAATGGTACTCCTTAAAGTATCCAAGGTCTCCCATTCGCTGTCAAACGGATATGAAAATTGCTAATGTATTATCGCGCATTTTCAAAATGAATGTGCGACCGGTTTGCGGAAACTCCGTCACATCATGGAGCAAGCGATGATGACTAGGCCCTCATGAACGAAGTCGAATTGCTCATAGCGACTCTTAAGACCCCGGAGTTGATACAACCATGCGACTGATCACTCGATAACCGAGCGGGTTTTTCCGAGTCCGCTGCCGTGTGCGGTACGTCTTACGGCAATGACAGGCGTGATGGCCAACGCGCGTTGATGACGGCGGTAAGCGGCAGAATCCTAAGCAGGATTACCCTGCATGCGGTAGGGACGTTGCCGTGGGCTTCTTGGCTGGCCCGCGAGCGCGGGAGTCGCAATGAGCGGCGGAACAGGATTATTTAATGGTCATTGGCCGCCAAGAGCATCGCCGTGAGCGGGATGCCCCCCCGATGATATGGCGCTTGCTGCCCACTTTGCGCCGTTCGGTGTAATTGGGACGTGTTCCCCCTGCAGGGCTCGCTCGTGATGATATCTGTTCCTGAGTACGCTTATCGGCAGCTACCTATCTCAACTATCTTTGCGTTGCATAATCCGACGTCTCCACAAAAAGCAGGTGTTCTCGAGCCATCGGATGCGCAACCATTTTTCCTAACAAGTCATAGGTCGTATGTCCCACCACTTTCGCTGTTTCATACCCGGAAACACCCGGAAGTTCTACATCGTTTTCTTCAAATTCGGTGACCTTACCGCACTTCAACCATCTGAAAATCGCTCTTAGCGGTCCCACAACCCGGACATGTCCAATTCTCGGGCACTTCTGCCCAGCGTGTGCCCACCGGGATGCCATCTTCTGGGAGTCCTATCGCCTCATCATATTCGAAAGCGCATAGCTCGCATTGCCATTTCTTGAAACCAGCAGTTACGCTCGGCACGCTCGACACAGCAGTTCGCGCCGCGGTCTGTGGAAAATTCATAATGATCGCTTCCAGCCCCTCGGCACCGGCGATAAGTTGGAAGGGCCCCTCTTTGGGCTCGATAAACACCACGGTATAAACTTTATGCTCCTTCCTGTCGTACCACAGACTACCCTTAACGACGATCAGGTACTGGCCATCACCGCGGGAAGGGTCTGGCGCGCTGGTTTTGGTGTTTGGGGCCATGGTTAACGAGTAAGTAAACAACCCGTGATCGTCCTTTATGTCAGGGACCTCTTGAAAGTTGACGGCGGCCGAAGCCACCGCCGCTCCCTGAGCGGAAAAATTGATTGGACACGTGATCTGCCACGGTCGGCGATCTGGCACCTTTTTCAGATCGTCTTTCGATTCCGGCAAAAATTTTGCGTGAGGATCAGCGCGGGTACGCAACACGAAGAATGTTATCCCCGTCTTGGTTCCACCTACGATGGGCCCGTAAGGTGTGTATGCGCGGGAGAAGTGTACGCAATAAGGTGCGATGTCATGCCTCCCAAATTTGCCGTTGCCTTCGGTAATGACTTGGAATTGGTCGACGATATGATAATGCGGGAGGAATATTTTATCCGGATCGCTTTGAACTAAGTAAGCTACCAAGTCTGGAGTATCGCCGGACAACTCAGGATGCGGTGTAAGAGTGTTTCCGGACAACTTAAGAAACGGTGTAATCAAGGACTTGCGCCTGAACTGACTGGCTTTTGCATGCTCAAACGTGATAACTTGTGGCATGGTACCTCCTAGGTGTTCATCAGACCTCGTATGCAAACGATTCCAACATTGGATCAATCATTCTGGCTTGATACCCGTGCTATTCACGAGCTTAGGGTAGCTTTCCAAATCGCTCCGAGATACGCGCTGAACTCTCCGTAGGATCACCAAACGGTCGCATACCCTACCCCGCCATCCAGGGTCGGCGCGACCTTTCCACAGTTACGTGCTTGACCTGCCTAAGAACCGTGCACCAGCGTTTGCTTTTCTGCGCTCGACCTGCAGCGGTACGCCCCGGACGACTCTCTGGCCATGCACCAGCTATCGGCGTTGCTGCACGTTGCCGATTCGGAGCGCTCTTTTCTCCAGCTGCTATCGCGTTTACTCCCGCTCGCTTCACAGCCGACTGATTTGATGCGAGTTTCCAGTATAGCCGGCGCTGAGCAAAGGTCTTCTTTTCTCCCCCAGAAACTGTAATCCCATCAGGGGTCAAGTCTAACTCATGAAGTTTTTTATCCATTCGTCGTATTGCGGCTGGTGTATAACCTGGGCCAGCAATTCCGGCGAGGCCAGTGTTGGCCGCAAATCGGAGGGAGACTTACCGTCGCGCACAGCCTTCAGAGTTTCGTACATCGCTTTCACCGAGGCCAGGAAGGCGAGGTGTCCCAGCGACGCGATACGGACGCCATTGGCGGCAAGAAAGTTTTTGTCTCCTAGCGCTGTGCCAGGTTGGCCTACTAGCAAGGGCAGCCTGGTCTCGGCGTGTACTGCTGCTAATCCCTCGCGTGTGGCGTCGGCCAGCCAGATGGCATCCACCCCTGCCTTTTCGTATGCCTTGACCCGGCGAATCGCCTCTGGAGTACCCCCTACCGTCACCGCGTGGGTGTGACCTAGAATAATCAGACTGGGATCTTGCCGAGCAGCAAGGGCAGCTTTCATCTTACCAACGCCTTCTTCCAGAGTAATCAGGCGCTCCACGCGTTTGTGGCTGCCCATGCCGATGGGAAGAGCGGTGTCTTCAATAGACACCAGAGATACCCCAGCACTCTCCAGCTCCTCCACAGTACGCATTACATTGAGGGCATTTCCATAGCCATTATCAGCGTCGATTATCAGGCTGAGACTACTGGCCCGACAAATGGCGCGCACCTGCTGGGCTAGCTCGCCCATTGTTATCACAAGCAGGTCCGGCGCGCCAAGCACCGCCGCCGAAGCAACGGCACCGGCCATATAGCCAATCTCAAAGCCCAATCCGTCGGCGATGCGAGCAGATATTGAGTCAAATACCGGCGCAGGATTGACACACTCTTTACCAGCCAGTACTGCACGTAGTCTTTCACGTCGTTTAGTTAAATTCATCATGTAGTTCCGTCCTTATCCGCAGAAACATCGCTCCGCCAATTGCTGAACATAGAGCGTATTCAAGATTCTTTAATGTCGGACATCTCGCATACGCAAAATATTCTAGCACAACCCCGGCGAATTGATGACTGACAGCCTTGTCCAATGACACATGAGCCTGGGCGGGGAATCGGTTTCCAACGACAAATGAGCCTGGGCGGTACGGGATTTAGGTCATCCTTGGAGGATGATCGTGAATCTAAAGACTCAGCAGTTGAGCAGCCTGGAACAGGTACGCTCTTTTATGGCCGGCACCAACGCCGTGCCTTTTGCCACCCAGGCGCACCAGGATCGCTATCAGTGGGTCGCGATGAGCCTGAAGCAGTTTGCCTACGAGCGATTGCGCCGCAGCGAGCGTGGACTCATCGTGCGCTTTCTGTGCAAGGTTACCGGCTATTCTCGAGCACAAGTCACGCGCTTGATTGCGCAGTGGCGATGCCGGGGTGGCCTGACTGACCGGCGCGGACCACCTGCCGTACCCTTTGCCAAGCATTATGGCGCCATGGAATTGCGGCTACTTGCACAGCTCGATAGTCTGCACGGCACACTCTCAGGGCCCGCCACCAAGAAGCTCGCCGAGCGCGCCTACTTCGTGTTCAAGCAGCCACACTACGAGACCCTCGCTGGTATTTCAGTATCGCACCTATACAACTTGCGCGGCTCCAGTGGCTATCGACGCATCAATGGCCCGCTGCTGCAGCACACTCACCCCACGGCCATTTCTATCGGCCAGCGGCGCAAGCCCAACCCCGACGGACGACCCGGTTACCTGCGCGTAGACTCCGTGCACCAAGGCGATTTCAATGGGGTCAAGGGCGTCTATCTCATCAACGCGGTTGATGAGATTACACAGTATGAATTCGTCGGTGCCGTTGCGCACATTAGCGAGCTGTTCCTGCTGCCCTTGCTCGGATCTCTGCTCGAGTTCTTTCCCTTCGTCATACGCGGCTTTCACTGCGACAACGGTTCCGAATACATCAATCATCTGGTGGCAAAACTGCTTACCAAACTGCACATCGAATTCACCAAATCGCGCTCCCGCCACACCAATGACAATGCCCTTGCCGAGAGCAAGAATGCCTCCGTAGTACGTAAACATTTGGGCTACGAACATATCCCCAGTCACCATGCGCAGGCGGTCAATAATTTCACCGTTGAGCTGCTTACGCCATATCTAAACTTCCACCGCCCCTGCTTCTTTCCCAGCACCCGCACCGATAACAAGGGCAGGATCAAGAAAATCTACCGCTACGAGGATATGATGACCCCCTACGACAAACTCAAATCATTGCCCAAGGCTCACACCTTTCTCAAGCCCACCGTATGCTTCTCAGCTCTCGACAAACTTGCACTGAGCATCACCGACAACCAGGCGGTTGAACAAGTAAACAAAGCGCGAACCAAACTCTTTGATAACATCCGCCTCGCTCGCAAACGCGCCTGATCGAATACGCTATCCCATCCAACACAACATCGCCAAGATCACCTGTTAACCGAACACGAAGTGTCGTCCCTGGCAAGCCGATTCTTTGCAACATAAACGTCGCACGCGCGCCGACCGGTTTTGTGCGTTCTGCCCTCATCTGAAATTGAACCCTCGCGCTTTACCCCCAATCCGCCTTATTATCTGACCTTCTCAACCCAACCTAAACGCCCTTCGCCCAGGCTCATTTCACTTTTGGAAAATACTGATGCCCCAATATCTTTTACTATCCGAATCGTTGGTTGGGCGTTATTTCACCTTGTACTTAGGGGTGGAATCGCAATAGTCTCCAGACTTTCCCTTGATGAAAAAACGTCATGGATATTTAGTCTGCTTCTTTCGTCTCACTTTGTCGATATACTCAACTATGCCACCAATGTTGGAATAGTTGCTGTGATATTCCCGCAAATCGGATGGCACTTGGAAGATAACTCTAAGGTGCGTGATGGCAGCTAACCGCGTGTTCGAATTGCGACGCGCGCCAATGCCGCGCGCCAATCAACACGAACGTTAGACGCCATAGTATGATGAGAAAGCGAGACCTCTTGGCGTTTTTGTTTTTTCCTGTCGTTTTGGTTTTCGCGGCTAGCGTTTTGCTATGGATGGCGTCGAAAGGGCAAGATCAACTTATTTTTCGCCGTTCACTATATCCGGCTATTGAGGCTCGAGGCAGAGCAATTGATAAAGCGGCCAATATATCTGACGAAGCAAACAACTCAGCCTTGGCGCTTGCCCGACTTCAAATTCGGTCAATCGATGAGTTGGACGCCGAGAACATCGTTCGCAAGGCTTTAGCTAGATTTCTATTCGCCATTGCAGGTGCCCAGTTCGCGTTTATCGCCTGGAGGTGTTGGAAGTCGAGGTCGTCTGACATTACGCCACAGCCGGACGCGCACGCAACTCGTCGCGCGCCGCTGGGCTAAACGTTAGAGATCATATGACCATCGCGAAGAGGTCTGGAATCATCGCAGGAACAGCCGTAAGCGCGTTCCTGATAGCTATCATCGCGTGGTTCTCCTACCCATCGCCCGGTGAGGTCAGCACGGCGATTGGGCATGAGGTCAGAGAAAAGCGCGCGTCTGCCGTGAATCTTGCTGACCTTACAAAATTTTCGTGGGACGAGATGCTCTCCTTTGGGTCCTATCAACGCCGCGAGAAAATTTGTCCAGCCTTAGGGCTGTTCGGTTTTCGCTGTTGGTGGGTCGTCCCGAGCATGGTCGACGAGAATTACTACTTTGTTGTTTTCCGTAACAAATCTAGCATCGTTCACTATGAGCATCATAGGCGCTTAAACGGCGATTTTTACCATTCGGGACAACCGCAACCGCTCCCAAACAATGACGCGGCTTTTCTGGTGACGCAAAGCGACACCACAGCAGCAGGCGAACCTTGGTTCTCGCTTAAGTACAAAAGTCTGAACTCTAACCTACCGCTCAACTCGGACGTGCGCAAGAGCAGTGCACGCCGGTCAGCTACACGTTAGCTCCCAATGAAAAGTTCATTACTACGTCAATTTGTTGTGTCAGCGCTTCTGCTGGTGCTCGCTGGATGCAACCAAGCAGACTTGCTGCAGAAGTTCGCATCGCCTGAAGATCAGGCTGTCGCCAGAGGTTACATTGATCTCCTACGACGGCAACGTTTTGAGGACATTGAAAAGGCTACAGATCCAAGCATTGGAGGAATTCACAACGCACTAGTCAATATGGCGACTTTGATTCCTCCTGGGGAGCCGACATCGGTGACTCTAGTCGGGGCCCATCAGATGAACATGGCCGACTCGTCTACAGTTAATCTTACGTTTGAGTATTGCTTCTCCGGGCGGTGGCTGTTGGCGAACGTTGCAGTGAAAAAGCAAGGCGGAAAAACCACAATCGTGGGCTTCAACGTCGACCCTCAACCCGCCTCGCTTGAGGATCAGAATAAGTTCTCACTTAGTAACAAGACTCAGATTCAGTACCTACTTCTCGCTCTGGCCATCATTTTGCCGCTGCTAACTCTCTGCGTTCTTGTTGTCTGCGTAAGAACCAAGTTAAGAGGCAGAAAATGGCCGTGGGTTTTGTTTATTATTTTTGGATTTGGCAAGTTTGCGGTGAACTGGACGACTGGGCAGTGGGCATTTGCGCCGTTATCCTTCCAGCTTTTCAGTGCGTCGGCGTTTGCGCCGCTGTATGGGCCGTGGACACTAGCGGTCTCAGTCCCACTCGGGGCGATAACGTTTCTGCTTCTTAGGAGAAGGCTCAGTGCACCTGCACTTGAGAGCTAACAATCGGTTCAAGCCGGCGACCGTCTCGCCTCCGCTTCGCTCCGGCAGGTCGGCGGCTTAACCTAGACATTATGTGCTCAAGTGCATAGCAGCAACGTGAGAAAGATAACATTGCGTGTGGTTGTCTTCGGTGCTATAGCCGCCTCCCTCTGGTTATGGTCGTTGGGGCCGATTTACGCCATCTGGATATTTGGGGTGCTCCTCAGTATTGGAGGTTTCATGGTGTGTCAGCGGCAAGGTTGGTTGTTACTGTTCGTAATACCGCTTTCCTTCGTTATCTTTCTGCTCGGTTTCGAGGATGGATCTTTTGCGCTCCGAGGAATCTCAGAGATTTTCGAAAACCGTACAGTATTCCTAAATTTCGCCGCGGCGCTAGTGCTTGTGTGGGGCGCATCATTAATCGGTGCCATAATATGGTGGGGAATAAAGAGCAAAAAAGGCAATGAAATACAACGCACATAACAACGCGTTTGATAGCGGACGCTCGCTTGCTCGCGCCGTTCAACGCGGACGTTATGCTCCTTGAATCCGCCTACTGGACAGGTATACGCCCAGGGCGTATAGTTCGACAATGTTTACGGTTGTCGAAACTCCCATGTTCCAAAAGCAATGGCCGCATTACTGGAGCGAAGATGAGCGTGGCGAATTTGCGTCATACGTCGCGGGGTTTCCCAATGCCGGAGACGTGGTGCCCAATTCTGGCGGTATCCGAAAGGTTCGTTGGCGTCGGGCTGGTACTGGTAAATCCGGGGGTGTTCGCGTCATTTACTTCACGCGCACAACCGAGGAAGAAGTTGTACTTCTACTCATATATGCGAAGGCTAAGACAGACAACATCACCGGCGCTAAGCTAAAGGAGATCCGCCGTGTCATTGAAAGCTAAACGCGTCACCAATGCAAGGCTCCGGGCCTATGAAGGCAAACGTGACCTTGCCGCCGAGTTGCTTGAGTCCGTACGGCAAATGAAAGCTGGAAAGACTCAGGTTGTTCTTTCGCCCGCAATTGGAGCTCGCGAACGCACAGGTTTATCGCAATCGCAGTTCGCCAGGCTGCTTGGTGTGTCCGTGCGCACGCTTCAAGGTTGGGAGCAAGGCCGCAAACAGCCCAGTGGTGCTGCACGTACGCTTCTCACAATTGCGCAGACCAACCCAAAAGCATTGCTCGCAGTGGCCGGCAAGTAGCGAATGAGAGATAGGGGACATAATAAACCGTCGCAACCGACGCGCCAAGAAGTGGCGCGCCGTTGAACAGGAACGTTAGACGATACGCATGCAAGCATTGAACCGCAGATCGTTTCTGAAACTGGGCCTACTCGTGCTACCAGGACTGTCGGGCTGTGCCGCGCCTTCCGTATATGACAAGGCCAAGTACGGCGAGATTCGGCGCATTGGAATCGTCGCCTATCCACAGCGGTTCGACGCCGAGATAAGCATGGACGGCAATATGTATTCGGCGGCGGGAGAAGACGGCGCGGCGCAGAGGCAGTTATCCGCGGCATTGGGTTCGAAATGTACCGATTTTGAATTCGAGATGCGCAAGAATCTGGCCGCGACGCTTAACGCGCGCGGAATTCAAACTTCCGAAATCGCTTATCGCGACTCAGGTTCCTTCCTGAATCCGATCTTGAGGACGCCCAATTACAAGGGGGCCGGCGAGCCGCTCTACCTCGAATGCCAGATCTCGCTGTGTTTCGCGCGACTGCGCGATGGTATCGCGCCAGGCGCAGGCACATTCAACAGATTGGTCACGGAAGACGGCGACACGCTGTGGGGAAGCCGGATAAGTATCGGCCCGTCCGGTTTTCGAGGGACGCAATTCATCGGCATGCCGACACAACGTTTCAAGGACGTCACAGAAATAACAAAATTGTCAAACGAAGTGTCGGCTTTCCTGATGAGCTTCGCTTCGCCGCTAGGCCGGTCCGTCGGCGAACTCTTGGTTCGAGATACGCGAGGATGACTTTTCCAAGATCAAAAGCGCCGTCTAACCCTCGCATCCAGAGCGACGCTCTCGCGCGTCTGATGCGGCGACGTTAGGCGTCACTGGGACCATCAACATGCGCTCCACGGAATTCAGGTGAAGCGCATCGTCTCCGGGCGGGTCATCCAGCTCTTATGGTTCGTTGCCAGCGTCTACGCGACCGGCGCGGTCTGGTTCTTCCTGTCCAAGGACGATTTTTTGTCCGCTAGCGTTTCCGCAGTAAGCGCAATTGTGCTCTGTGCCGTTGCGATGTACTTACACGGACTGAACGACCAATCGAGGCGACTTCACATCCAACGGGAGCAACTTGGAACCTTCCTGCGGGAAGCTGAGGCTCTAACCGCACGTGCTAACGAAGATCCCGCGCCTCTCGCGGCGCACAACGATTGGGTGGCTCGGGTCGAAAAATATCTCACAGAAGCTCTCGATTCCTCTTACGCTGTCCGATTCGGAAACTTTCATGGGATGAGTTTTTATGTCTCAAATCCAAACTCTGGGCTCAAGATGTCACTCCAAGGGCGCTCTAGGCGACTTCACGAGTTCATCGCGGAGCTTGCTGGAAAGTGACGCCTAACCCCCGCGTTGAGAGCGACGCTCCGCTTACGCGCGCGCCTCACGCGAAAACGTTAGGACGCGCTGAAATGAAGGCACTCTATATTGCTGCAGCGACCGTTCTGCTCCTGGGCTGCTCCGCGCAGAAATCGTCATATCTGGAGCACGCCGGAGGCGTGATCGATGCCAGGAGATGGCAGGTCGCCTTCAACGCTCCGACCGGAGACTACATATTCTCCGCGCATTCTCTGGGGATATACGAAACGCACAGAAGCTTTGAACTCTGGCTGCCTAGTCGACCGCCAGATACTGCTCGGTACGAATACAGTCAGATCTCCCTGAGAGAGACAACACCTACGGATCCGATACGAGCTCAATTATCTGGCGGACACATAGAGTTCAGCGCGACCGCGCATAAGCTAACCATCAAGCTGCAGGTTAGCGGTAAGGAGTTTTGGGCAAATGGGGACTATCCATTCACCGGCTCGTCCTAACAAGGTGCTCCACGCGCGACGATCCTCG
>Ga0207049_1024_pt1 | contig 27464 bp, 25 predicted proteins | sample Alteio_BWMinCont_63_FD_153305 | JGI IMG/M metagenome (GOLD analysis project Ga0207049, IMG submission 153305) | Enriched cells from forest soil in Barre Woods Harvard Forest LTER site, Petersham, Massachusetts, United States -... | ecosystem: Environmental > Terrestrial > Soil > Temperate forest >... | reverse complement strand
ACAGTCCTTTGCTGAAAAAGGAACTCTAAGAAAGTCAGCGTGCGATTTTCGAGCGCTGGGTCTGCCGAACTTCGATCGTTTGCGTATCGTTTAATGTAGTCGCGCGTTGTCATGATCATTCCAGGCGGGTCATCCACCGAGCCATGCAAGTGAAATACGCAATTTTCCTGATTTAGATTCGCGGGAATAAATTCGTTGACGTCGATAATCCGGCGCCTTGTTCTTGCTGCGGAAGTCGAGCCACTCGTTGTCGTCGTATCCTCAACGGATACTTTGGTATCGACGATCTCTGTATCCAGCCATGCGTCATAGTTTGTCGTAACGAACGTCTTCCCGAGCTTGCCGAGGCTTCGATAGACTCGCCGGCCCGCTGCGTGGCTCGAATAATTCTCCGGCTCGATGAGTTTTGCATAGTCGATTTTCAGCCCATGTTCCGCCTCGATGGCACGGGCGATCGAAAGCTTCATGCGTGGACCTAGGTGTCGAATTTGCGCATGTTGCCCGTGATTGAATTTTTCCGCTTTAATACAGGCAGCGAGCGCGGCGTCGGCAAGCGTGGCCCACGTCGGGCAGCCGCCAAGTACGGAAGCGCCCGCACCCACAAAGGGAACAAGCGTTCCAAGTTGTGCGGCGTCTCGCAGTCCTTGCGGAATAGTCGGGATCGGCGGGATTTCGTTATCCATAGACGACGGCGAGCCTCAATTGTTCGGAGCCGAAGCGACCAACTATATAGCGCGTTCGTTTTTACACGCTATGGTTTAAAAGAGACGCCCTATAACAGGGGGCGGTTTCGTGAACCGAGCCTGTTGGTCTCGGGCTTAGCTTTGGCAGCAGAGAACGCTACCGCGGCCTGACTAAATTATCATCCAGCGATGCATGTTAAAGTGACTTGCATGGCATGCATTCTCCCTTATCCTGGTCAGGCTCGTGGATGGAGGAGGGACGCATGAAGGATCTTGCTTCCGGGACCGTAGCGGCACCGCTTTCTCGCTATGCGCCGTTCCGGCGCGCCGGAGATGTCGTCTATTTCTCCGGTATTATCGCCGCAGACCCGTCCACGATGAAGATAATTAGGGGTTATTCCGATCTACCCCTGGAAGCCCGTAAGCTAGCCGGCGAGATCGGCGAGATGTCGTCGGACTTGAAGGACGGCCCGATCGCTGCGCAGTCGTGGTGGATATTGAACAGCCTGCGTCTGACGGTTGAGGCGGCGGGCGGCACGCTAAACGACGTCGTCAAGCTCACGCAATTCTTCCGAAGTTTACGCGACTTCCCGATTTACAATCGCATCCGCGCCACGTTCTTCGAAACTCCGCCGGCAAGTACGGTCATCCAGGTGTCGGAATTGCTGCCGACGCCCGAAACGTTGCTCGAGGTCGAAGCCGTCGCGCACATTCCGCTCGCGCGCGGTGGAGGGCGCTAGCTGTGGCCTCCCGCCAACCGGTGCCGGCAGAATCAGCTCGCAGCACGGATGGCACCCCGCTCGTCCTGCTCGGGAACCTTGTAAAGGACTATCCCGGCGTGCGTGCGTTGCGGGGTGTCTCTCTCGATCTACGTCGCGGAGAGGTCCATGCACTCATCGGCGAAAACGGCGCTGGTAAGTCGACGTTGATCCGGATTTTATCGGGCGACGTTCTGCCTGACGGCGGATCGATATCGATCGATGGCGAGCCCGTCATTTTCGATGGGCCGCGCAACGCCCGACGTCGCGGCATCGTGACGATCTTTCAAGAATTGACGATCGTGCCGGATCTGAGCGTCGCGGAAAATATCTTCCTCGGCAACGAGCCGGGTGCGCTATTTTACTCGCGGTCAAAAGCGGAGCGCAGGGCGGCTGAGGTTCTGACCTCCCTTGGTGCGGGTTCTCAAATGCGGCCATCCGAACCAGCCGGCAGTCTCTCGACGGCCCAGAGGCAGATCATTGAAATTGCCCGTGCCCTGGTGCTGCGCGCGCCTGTCATCGTTATGGACGAGCCGACCGCGGCTCTGTCGGAGAACGAAGCGGTGGCCCTACGTCGGTTGATCGTCCGGATGAGAGCTGAAGGCACATGCATTCTCTATGTGTCGCACCGGCTCGACGAAGTCATGGAGATTGCCGATCGTGTTACCGTGCTCCGCAATGGGGAGCGCGTCATGACGATGGATGCGTCGTCCATTGGCGGGACTTCAGAGCTGATCGGCCTGATGGTCGGGCGCCCTATCTCCGAACTGTTTCCGTCACGTAATGAGCAAATCGGCGATGTGGTCTTGAGCGTTTCAGGCCTCTGTCGCCGTGGTGTGTTCGACGAGATCAATTTCAACGTGCGCGCCGGGGAGGTAGTCGGCTTCGCCGGGCTTGTCGGCGCCGGCCGGACAGAAGTGATGCGGGCCCTGTTCGGCGCCGACCCGCTTGATTCGGGCCAGATCCACAAGAATGGGCAAGCTCTCACGATCCGCAATCCGCGGGACGCTATTGCACATGGCATCGCCTATCTGCCGGAAGACCGTAAACACCAGGGCCTGGTGCTCTCGATGTCGGGCGCAGAGAACGTCGTCATGGCGTCGCTCGAAAGGTCATCGGTCGCTGGCTTTGTCTCGGCTTCAGCGATCCGTAAAATAGCGGAGACGATCGGCGCACGGTTGCGCTTCAAAGGGCAACTCGACGCGCCGGCGGGAACAGCATCGGGCGGTAATCAGCAAAAGCTGGTTATCGGCAAATCGATCCTGACGAACGCGCAAGTACTGATTTTCGACGAGCCGACGCGCGGCATCGACGTCGGTGCGAAAGCCGAGATTTACCGGCTTATTCATCTTCTGGCTGCGGACGGGGCTGCCGTCATCATCGTCTCGTCCGAGTTGCCCGAACTCATGGGCACCTGTCACAGGCTCTACGTCATGTCGGGCGGCCGTATCTGCGACGAACTCGGGCTTGCCGAATTCGACGAGAAGCGAATTTTGGCAGGAGCCTTCGCGGGACATATGGCGCCCCAGGCCTTTTCGCACGCGATGGCCGCGCCATGACCGTCGACGTGTCCGAAAATAGCGGTGAAATGTCCAGCCACGATGGTGGCCGTTCGACGCCGGTCGCGTTCATTCAGCGTTACGGACGCGAAGTTGGACTGCCTGTCATTGTCGTCGCGATGGCGATTTTCTTTTCAATTGAATCCAATGTTTTTCTTTCGCTCTCGAATTTCAGGAATATCGGAGTTTCGGCGGCTGCGCTCGCGGCGGTGTCCTTTGGACAGACCTTTGCGATCCTGACGGCAGGTCTGGATCTTTCCGTTGGCGCCATCGTCGCTCTTGTCAGCATCATCGGGGCGCTGGTCATGCGTGACCATGGTGTTGTGGCTGGGCTTGCCGCGTCGCTCGTGGCTGGCGCCGCCGTCGGCCTAGTCAACGGAATTGTCATTACGCGCTTCAAGGTTTTTCCGTTCATCGCGACTTTGGCAATGATGTCCATCGTCTCCGGCCTTGCACTGAGCCTTAGCGGTGGCGTGGCGGTCACCGGCGTTCCGGAAGCCTTCTCCGGCTTGGCTTACGCACGCATCTTCGGCATTCCGATTCCGGTCACTATCGCCCTGGCGGTGCTGGCCGTCTGCATCGTCGTGCTGCGCTACACCAAATTGGGCCGAAGGATCTATGCGACTGGCGGCAATGAGGAAGCGGCCCGGCTTTCCGGTATTGCCATCGGCACAGTCAAGGTCGCGGCTTACGTCCTCAGTGGCCTCTGCGCCGCGGTAGGCTCTCTCATTCTGACGGCCCGTGTCGCATCCGGACAGCCTTCGCTAGGCGCGACGCTTCCTCTGGAATCGGTTGCTGCTGTCGTTCTCGGCGGTGTTTCGTTGTTTGGCGGGCGTGGTTCGGTGGTCGGTGTCGCATTCGGCGTCCTGTTCATCAGCATTCTCTCGAATGGTCTGAACCTGCTGAATGTCCCGTCATACACGCAGATGATGGTGATCGGGGGCGCGCTGATCCTCGCTGTGTCTCTCGATCAGACCTTCATTGGCTCCCGAGTCGGCAAAAGAAGTTGAACACAAACAGGAGAAGTCAAATGCATTCTCGATTAGCTGCAAAAACACGTCTCGCCGCATTGGCGACCGCTGGTGTCCTGGCATTCGTGGCCGTAATTCCGGCCTCCGCCGCCGAGAAAATTGGCGTGTCGATGCCGAATATCAAAGGTCCCTGGTTCACGCCTGTGCTCTACGGGATTTCGGACGAGGCGAAGAAACTAGGTTACGACGTCACCATTCTGGATGCCGGTGGATATGCCAACGTCGACAAGCAGGTTAGCCAGTTCTCCAATCTCGTAGTGCAGAAAGTCGCGGCCATACTGATGGATCCCGCCAATCCGGCTTCATTCAACGGAGCGGTCAGGGAGGCGAAGGCCGACAAAATTCCAGTGATCGGCGCCGGCAGCCCGATCGTGGCGAACGATGTCGATGCCGACGCGGCGGCGTCTTCCAGTCACTGCAACATTGGGCACGAACTTGCGAAGGGAGCCAAAAGCTTGCTCCCGAACGGCGGGACCATCGCTGTGCTTGCCGGGCCCGCTGGCGCGTTCTGGGCGTCCGACCGCCTTCGCTGCTTCAAAGAGGATCTTTCCGGCGGCAATATCAAGATCGTCGCCGAACAGACGAGCGAGCAGGACCCTGCCGTTGCGCTTTCACTGGCCAGCGACTTCCTGCAGCGGTTTCCGCAGGTCGATATGCTGTATGGTGCCGATGATACGTACGGCGTCGGCGCGGCGCGTGCGGCACAAGGCGCGCAAAAGTGCGGCAAGGTGAAAGTACTATTCGCTGTGCTGGGCGAGGCGGCTGAAGAAATGATGCGGGCTGGCTGCGCTGATTACGTTGTGGCGCAGCAACCCGTGATAATCGGCCGCACGGCCGTCCAGATGATGGATGCGCTCGTAAAAGGCAAGCCACTCCCGGCCAAGAAAGTCGAAGTGCCGCTCGTGCCGGTGACAATGGCGAACCTGAACTCAATCGACAAGACCGGCATGCAGGCGCCCAAAGGTTGGACCCCGTAACGCGCCGTTGCACGCATTCCCGCGCCGTTCGCGCGCGGGAGTGACCGTCCACAGGGTGAACATCATGACAACGACCAAGATCAAGCTACGTTTTAATCAACAGCAACTCGAGCTGATTGACAACACGGTTAGGGCCGGTGAGAGCAACAGTCGCGAGGATCTTGTCCGCCGTGCCTTGCGCGAATTCGCCAAAGCCAACCTTCCCCAGCTGGAAAAAGACAAATGACTTCGTCCGACCGCAAGCTACTTTACGAGCACATCATCCAACCCGGAACCGGCAAGGCGCTAGAAATGCGGCGCGGGCAGGTTCTGCGGATTACTCAAACCAGCGGCCGGCAATGTGCTGATTTCAACTGTTTCAACCTGCACGACTACAAGGAGTTCTTCCACACCGGCCGGACGCGTCATCTTCACGGCCTACATCCGACCACGGGCGATTTCCTGTGGTCGGCGCCGCCGCGCGAGCGTCCTATGATGGCGATCATCGAGGACACGGTCGGCACCAACGACATTCTCTATCCGCGCTGCAGCGCATTTCTATTCGAATATCAGTACGGTCTGCCGGTGCACACGAATTGCCACGACATCCAGGCAGAAGCGCAGCGTGAATACGGGCTAACTCCGGACGATGTGCACGACTCATTTAATTTCTTCATGCATACCGGTGTCGGCCAGGATGGCCACCCCTTCATCGCGAAAAACACCGCGGGGCCTGGCGATTATGTCGAGCTGCTGGCGATGATAGACGTGCTTGCGGTGCCCAATGTTTGCGGTGCCGACGTCATGATGACCAGCGATTTCGAACTCAAGCCGCTGAAGCTGAGCCTTTATGAAGGTACGGAAGCGGACTGGGCTCGTGTCACCGAGCCACCGAAAATGCGCAGTCAGCGCAACCCGCTTAACTACAAGGTCAAAAACATCAAGGCGGATCGCGAGCTTTACAGGGATGCCGCCTACACGCCTGACTTCACCAACGTGCCGATACAGATTGCCGATCTTGAGGTTGAACTAAGCGCCGAAGAGATGGGCTTGCTCTCAGAATTCGCTAAAACCGGTAAGTATGGGAACACCGACGCCGATGTCCTGCGGTACGTGTTCTTTACCTGGTGGATCGACGAGTTCATGCATGGCCCTAAGCACGTCCCGAAGGTGTGAGACGGGCGCAAAGCCTAGCGTCGCCGGGGAACGCTGGCTTACTTGTGGATGTATCGACTGACCACTTACAGAAAGCGGAAGGAATTGCTGGCGGCGACGTATCGGGTGTGCTGGCCCTCCGTCCAAGAAACGTCTATGGGAAGCGAACAATGATTGTCAGGGCACGCAAGAAAGACAAGATCGTCTTGATGCCCGAGAGCCGTGTCGGCCTTAAGATGCGGCACACGCGTCTACTCAAGGGCTTGACGCTGAAGAGGCTCGCCGAAATGGCCGAGTGTTCGGAATCGCTTCTGTCCCGGGTCGAGAATGGCAGCGCCAACCCGTCAATCAAGACGATGCACCGTGTAGCGCTGGCGCTCGATATGCCGGTATCGGGATTGTTTCAGGAGGGCGTCGACGAGGATTCAAGTGTCGTGCTCCGCCAGGGCGAACGTCCGACAGTCCAGGCCGGACAAGCTAAGGGGCATAGACTTGAGGCACTGATACCGAGCCGTCGAGGAAATCTGCTCTCCGGCTATATCAACGATATCGAACCGGGCAGCGGTAGCGAGGGGGTCATTATGCACGAAGGCGAAGAGTTCGGATATGTGCTGGATGGCGAGATTGAGCTGACCGTCGATAAGAAAAAATATCAGTTGCGCCCCGGGGACAGCTTCTATTTCCGGTCAGAGAGGCCGCATTCCTACACCAATAATCGCAAGAAGATGGCGCGCATTCTCTGGCTGAACACGCCCCCGACATTCTAGTCCGCTGGACAGCTTGCTGGCTCTTGATCTATCCGCGACGGACTAAGCGACAGGAGAGTATGACGTTGGATAAACAATTCATTCACCCGCCGGAGTTGTTCAAGCATCCGGCCTACAGCCGCGTCGTCACCGTCACGGGGCCCAGCACGATGATCTTTATTGCGGGCCAGACGGCATCGGACGAAAACTATAAGCCGATGTTCGTCGGCGACTTGCGCGGCCAGTACCATCGGGTCATGGAGGCCCTGACAATCCAGCTAAAAGCGGCCGGCGCAACCTGGGACGACGTCGTTTTTCGTCGCCTCTACGTGCTCGACATGGATGCATTTATCAAGATTCAGACCGATCCAGCGATGACATTTCCATGGCACCCGGATCGTCCGCCGCCGAGCACTTTGGTCGGCGTCACACGCTTGTCGCATCCTGATTTTCTCATCGAGATCGATCTATTCGCAGTGACCGGTGGTTAGGCCACGTCGGAACCGGCCAAATAGGGTTAGGGAAACCGCGAGGAACCGGCTGAACCGTGGCACTTGGCGGGAGAGCCGACTCGCCGACGATATCCGATTTTGGAAGCAACGCAGGCTCGCGTTCCATAACATTCGATTGACGAATGTCAGTTTTTGGACCGGGGGCCTTAGGTGAGGCACCGATGTCTAAGTCTATTTCAAGTATCGGTACCGCTACCTCCTTATCAAATGGTTTCGGCGTAGACCTGTCGAAGTGCTTCAAAATCGGCAAACCTAAACCTCTGATAATGCCGTTCTTTGCCTTGCAGATCGCGCTTCGCTGAGGCTGCCAACACGGCCGTGACCGAGCATTCGCGAGATTTGTCCGGCGGCGGCCTTGAGTGCGGAAATGCTGTTCGCGTCGAGCTCCGCAGGTAGGAACTGGATTGAGCCGACCAAAGCGAGCGCTCCGGCACAGGAGTCCTGCTCATTAAAGATCGGTGCCGCCACGGCATTAATTCCGAGCATCGCTTGTTCCGGGGCGGTTGCGAAGCCGAGTTGGGCAATACGCAGCAGCTCATCTTCGAGCCGCTTCGGATCAATCACCGTGTGTGGCGTAGAGGATGGCAGCAGTTTTGCTAGAATGCGCTGTTGTTGCGGACGTGGCGCGAAAGCCAGCAGGACCTTGCCTTGCGCCGAAGAGTGGAACGGCAACTCGCTGCCCGACCGAACGCCGATCTCGATAGCGGCGGTGCCTGGCACCATGCTGAGAACCAGAGCGCCGCGTGGCGTCGACTCCGAGAGCACGACAGAATGGCCGAGCTGATCGCGTAGTTCTCGCATGGGGCCCGCGGCAAGCTGAATGAGATCGGCATCTGGGGCATGGTGCGCCAGCAAGCGGCTCCGGGGGCCAAGGGCGTATCGCGTGGTAGTCGGATTCTGCACGAGATAACCGCGCTCGACCAAAGTGAGCAGGTGACGATGGACTGAGCCCTTGGTCAGCTTGAGACGTTGGGCAAGCTGGGTGACACCAAGTTCCTCACTCGAGAATGCAAGTGTCTCCAGCACATCGAGCGCGAGCTGGACCGAGCGAACGCCGCCGTCAGATCGATCTTCTTGCATTGCTTGTCTCCCGTGTTCGCTACTGCGAGATAGCGTATCAGCATTTTGGCCGCCTCTAGAAATAAAGGTCTTATTATACCTATAATATCTGGTTGACCGATATTCTCCATTCCAATATACGAAACGCAGTATCGCTGTCGAGAACAATATCCAGCCGGCTACGACCACTCTCGGCTCCACAGCACGCAATACCCACAGGCCGCGACAAGCGGCGGCAAGGCGAAACTTCGCCTCTGCAATCAGGGAGATCAGGGATGGCCAATTTTTTCTCGCGTGCGTCATTCGGTTCGAATGACGAATCGGCAACTTATAACCGGGTGGCCTGGCGGCTCATTCCATTTCTGCTCATCCTCTACATCATCTCCTTTCTGGATCGCGTGAACGTAGGCTTCGCGAAACTTCAGATGAGCGCCGACATCGGATTGTCCGATGCCGTGTTTGGATTAGGCGCGGGGATATTCTTCATCGGCTATGCGGCATGCGAGATACCGAGCAATCTGCTCCTGCAACGGTTCGGCGCCCGGTTCTGGATCGCGCGAATTCTGGTGGTCTGGGGGATCATTTCGGTTTGCTTCATGTTCGTCACCACACCGGCGCAATTTCTGACGTTGCGTTTTCTGCTCGGCATTGCGGAAGCAGGCTTCTACCCCGGTATCGTGCTGTACCTGACCTATTGGTTCCCGGGAAAGCTGCGCTCTCAAGTCTGCGCGCTCTTTTTCATCGGCATACCGATAGCCGGCTTTATCGGCGGGCCCTTGAGCGGATTCATCATGAAATCCATGGCGGGCGTCTCGGGCTTTTCAGGATGGCAATGGCTGTTCCTGCTTGAGGGTGCTCCCGCGATCATTGGCGGCATCGCGACTTACTTCTATCTCAGCGACGGCCCCGCCGATGCACAGTGGCTGACGGCGAAAGAACGCAACGTCATCGTGCCGGCGCTTCAGGCCGAAGAAGCCGCCCATCGCGCGATGGGTCATGGACACCGGCTCATCGACGCGCTGGTAAGCCCGAAGCTATGGATCCTGGCGGTCACCAACTTCACGCTGCTTGGCGGGATCTACGGTATCTCGTTTTGGTTGCCCCAGATCGTCAAGGATCTCGGCGTGCAGGACGTGTTTCTGAACGGTCTCGTTACCTGCATCCCCTTTGCGGTTGCTTGCGTTGCGATGATCGTCGTCGGCCGAAGCTCCGACCGAACGCGCGAGCGCAGGTGGCATATTGTTATCAGCGCCACGATCGGCGCGCTGGGGCTCGTTGGTGGCGCAACGCTGACCGGCGTTCCGGCGTTGGCGTTGGCGAGCATCTCGCTCGCGCTAGCCGGATCTCTGGCGTCGATCACCGTTCTCTGGGCTCTTCCCAGCTCGCTTTTGACCGGCGCGGCCGCAGCGGCCGGCCTTGCACTAATGGCAACGATCGGCAATTTGGGCGGATATGCCGCGCCTTATATATTGGGCCTGGCAAAGGAAGGGACGGGACGATTGGACTTCGGTCTCTACGTGATGTCGGCTGCAATGATAGTCGGCGCACTGCTCGTCCATCTGTTGCCGCGCAACGCTTCAATCGATGAGGCCGAACAAATCCCGGTGCTGGCAGAAACTCCTGCGGTTGGCGTGCCATGAGCCAAGACGCAACGACCTTTCCTAATTCGAAGAAATTCACGTGAGGAACAGACCATGACGATCGCACGACGCAAAGCCACGCACGCACGACATTTCGCCGAGCCGCCGCAAAAGATCGACGCCGATGGTACTAAGCACTGGATCACCCGTGCCGCGAACTTCGTGACGGTGGTGAGCGAAGCTGCCGAAGGCGCTGTGCTGTCACGGGCTGATCAGGCCGATGAGTACATGGTGTTTGTCGTCAACGGCTCGGCTGTGATCGAAGCCGGCAAGGACCGTGGCGCGGCTGGCGCCGAGACGCTCTCGATCGTTCCACCCGGACCGAGCCGCATCACCATGCGCCAACCGGGGCTGGTGGTTCGCGTTCTCACGAACAAGGCGAGCGACCTCGTCGCGGCGGCCGGGAACGCCGCGACCTATGCCGACGGTGCGCCGGAAGTTGCTCCCATCGTTCCCTGGCCGGATCCCGTCGGCGGATTCAAGCTACGCACCTACAGGCTCGCCGATGTCGTAAGCCCAGATCCAAGTCCGCTCAAGATGCGGCTGTTCCGTTCGACCAATCTGATGATCAATATCTTCGAACCCTGGACCAAACGCCGCGAGCCTTCGCGGCTGAGTCCGCATTCGCATGATGATTTCGAGCAGATGTCGCTTGGGCTGAAGGGCGCATTCCGCCATCACCTGCGTTACCCTTGGGGCCCCGATATGTCGACGTGGATGGAAGACGAACACGCCACCTATGATGCGAGCCCCTCGATCCTCGTGATCCCGGCGGGGCTGGTCCACACCACACAGGATCTTGGCGAAGGAGTGACCTGGCTCGTCGACATCTTCGGCCCACCGCGCCGCGACTTCTCCAGCAAGCCCGGCTTCGTGCTCAATGAGGCCGATTATCCGATGCCGCGTGAGGCAGCGGCAGCCTGAGGGTGCGGATCGTCGGTAGATTTTTTACTCTCGAAAAAAGAGATGACGATGACCAATTTGAATGCCAACAATATCGAAGCTCGCATCGACGCTATCCTCATTGGCGCCATCGATCCTCACGTCCATTCGGGCCCCTCGATCGCGCCGCGTGCGATCGATCATCTTGAGTTGGCGCAGGAGGCGTCGAAGGCCGGCTTCGCAGCCGTGATCACCAAGGACCACGACTACAGCGGCGTCATGACGGCCGCTCTCATCGCGCGCCATCATCCGGAGCTGCGAACGAAAGTCTATTCGAGCATCGTACTCAACAACGTCATCGGCGGATTCAATCCTTATGCGGTGGAGCATACTGCCGCCATGGGCGGAAAGATCGTGTTCATGCCGACGCTCGCCGCCGAGAACCACCTGCGATGGGAAAAGACGTCGGGCTGGGTCCATCCCGCTTCGACGCAGAAGATCCGACCGGCCTCGCCGATCCCTGTCCTGGACGCCAACAAGCAGGTGCGGGAGGAGGTGAAGGAGGTGCTCGATATCATCGCGAAGAACGATCTGGCTCTGGCCAGCGGACACCTCCATATCAGCGAGACCTGGCGTGTGTTCGAGGAGGCCCAGAAGCGCGGCGTAAAACGCATGGTGCTGACCCATCCGGAGGAGATCGTCGGCGCCAGCCTCAACGATGTTCGCGGCATCGCTGCAATGGGCGCTTTCGTCGAACACTCCCTCTGCATGTTCCTTGAAGGATCGAAGTTCAAGGTCTGCGACGGTGAGGACCTCAAGAAACATATCGATGCCGCGGGCATTTCACAGACGATCCTTTGTTCCGATCTCGGCCAGGTCGGCACGTTCAGTCCGCTCGAGGGGTTCAGGCGCGGCGTGAAGCTGTGCATCGATCTCGGTTACGGCGATGACGACATTCACGCCATGGTTTCAACCAATGCCGCGAACGCCTTCGGTCTCGAGGATGACGCGAGGCGCGCGAAGGCGGCAAAGCATTGATCGAACGATGATGAGGTGGGGTTCTTAAGAGAATTGGCGGGAAATGAGCGGGCAGAGTCTTGAAACCGTCGTCGGTCGCACGCGGCTTAAAAACCCCGTGATAGCGGGGGCCGCGGAGCACCTGATTGATGCTGATGGCGTCAGGCGGGCGCTCCGCGCCGGGGCTTCCGCGGTGATCGCGAAATCCACCAACGAATCCCAGGCCGCGCGCGATCAGTTGCAGCAAGCCGAATATATGGTTCTGGATGAGAACTGGAGTCCGGTGCCGTGGGGGCGGTCTGCGCCGAAGACGGCCTTCGTGGCGTGCCGTTCGGGGCTGACACCGCAATCTTTCGACGAATGGCTGGAACAGACGGCAGGTCTCGATCGCGAGGCGCGGACTTATGACGCGTTTGTGGTCGGGAGCTTGATTTTGTCGGATATCGATCCGGCGGTGACGATGGCAAAGCAGATCGAAGCCGCCGGAGTGCGCATTTTAGAGCTCAACATCGGCACACCCTACGCGAGTCAGTCGGCCAAGGGCGCCGTTTCCACGGAGCTTTTGCCGGAGCGCGTCGGGGAGATTGTCAGGACGGTCCGCGCCGCCGTTACAATTCCGCTTTGGGTCAAGATCACCGGGCAAAGCGAGCGGGTGCCTGATCTGGCGCAGTCCGCATTTGATGCCGGTGCGGATGCGGTGGTGATGGCCGGTAGGCTGCTCGGCCTCATTCCCGACATCGACACGTTTGAACCCATGCTCGGGACCACGCTCGGCGTCGGCGGTCCCTGGAATCTTCCGCTCACCTGCCATTGGCTCGCAATGTCGCGCCGCCGATCAGGTTCGCAGAAATCGCTGATCGCGACAAACGGCGCCCAGACCGGTCTCGATGTCGTCAGAATGATGCTGGCGGGTGCCTCCGCCGTGGAGTTGTCGTCGCAGGTGATGCTGCGCGGTTTCGGCGTGCTGTCTGATGCGATAGCCGAGATCGAATCCTATGCGGCCGGAAAGAATCTGGACGTCGCCGAACTGATCGGGCGCGCCGCCGACGCGCGCAAGAGCTTCGCCGAAATGAAGGTCTTGCCGGATAACTGGCGGCGATATTTGCCGCAGGATTGACCGGCCGCGGGCCAACACGCGATTGGACAAAAAAATATCAAGAGAATTATTCTAGGGTGAAGCAGGGTGTGATGAGTGTTTTGACCGGCGGCCAAAGCCTCTCTGGAGATCACGCGCTGAATGAAGACGCGCTCATGCGCCGGATCATCCTTCGCGTGGTGCCACTGACGGTGCTCATCTATCTCATCGCCATCATCGATCGCGCCAACGTCGGCTTCGCAAAACTCCAGATGGTTTCCGACCTGCACATGACGGAGCAGCTCTATGGGCTCGCGTCATCGCTGTTTTTCATTGGTTATCTGTCACTAGAAATTCCAAGCGCGCTGGCCGTTCATCGATTTGGAGCCCGTACCTGGTTTGCGCGCATACTCTTGACGTGGGGGCTTTTCACGATAGCAGGCGCCTGGGTTACGTCGGGAAGCACGTTCGCGGCGTTACGATTCTTTGTGGGCTGTGCGGAAGCAGGCGCCTATCCCGGCATTATTTATTACTTCACGCTTTGGTTCCCGAAAACCTACCGCGCCCGGGTTCTTGGCTTTCTCACGCTTGGAAGCGCATTCGGAAATATGTTCGGCTCGCTCGTTAGCGGCGCTTTGCTCGATCTCGATGGCACTCTGGGTCTTTCAGGTTGGCAGTGGGTTTTCATCGCAACAGGTGTGCCAGCTATCCTACTGACGCCGATCGTATTGGCTTTTCTGCCGACCGTGCCTGCAAAGGTAGCGTTTCTGTCCGATGTCGAGAAAAGTTGGCTACTTGCAGAAATGTCCAAGGATGCGTCTCCTGTTCACTCTGGGAATCCTTTCACAGTTATCTGGGACCGTCGCGTTCTCCTGCTCTCAGTGACCTACATGCTTATCCTGGCATCGCTCTATGGCGTCATCTATTGGCTTCCTACGGTCGTGAAGGGGTTTGGCGCCACGGGGACGCAGAACGGTTTTCTAAGTTCCATTCCGTGGATGATTACGGCCGTTCTTCTGATTGCTTTGCCGCGCCGGCTGCGCAAGGAGCGCGTCGTTCTAGCGGCGATGATTGCGATTTCGGCGGTTGGTCTCGTTTGCTTTTACTTGAGCACAACGGTTCCCGAGAATTGGATGCGGCTTATCGCGATGTCGATTGGTACGCCGTGTATTTCTCTCCTGTTTCCATGCTTGTGGTTTCTGCCGTCACTGTTCTTCACGGGAACGCGAGCCGCTACTGCGATCGCAACAATAAGTACAATAGGGAATCTTGGCGGCTTTTTCGCTCAGAACGCGATGCCATGGGTCGCGCGGATAGTCGGCAACCCGGTCGCGGCAATGCTCGTTCCATCGATCTGTCTCACAGCAGTTGGTATATTGGCTATCTACATGACGACGAGGGGCTTCGGCGACGAGCCAAAGGCCCGAGTGAGCGCCGTTTGACTCGGCATGCTCCCATGACCGCTTTGGGCCCCGATATTAATGTCGGCCTCTGGCCGATTTCTTCCATAACCTCTCATTGGCGAATGCAACCTGTTAGGCGCCAAGTGAGATCGATGTTTCATAACTTTCGATTGGCGCAACACCAAAACCATATCCGTTATTGAGGTAAGAGCTGACCTCACACGCGACTGACGCCAAGTCTGCTTTTGACCGATAGCCGAACACAACGATGGCCGCCTGCACGTCGGCTTCCGAGCAAGTACCGGGGCTCGCCGCAGCCTCGACCACGGCCTTTTTGACTATAGGCGGACACTCGCTAAGCGGCTCCGTACCTCAATCCAAAACGCTTGTTGATGCGGCAGCAATCTTGATCCGGCAGTCGAGCGATGCAACGGCTTCCTCGACGAGACATAGGCGAACCTTAGCGCGTTTCTACGAGCCCGCGTAGTGGAACGACCCGCGGTCCGCAGGCCCTCCTGGCAAAGAAGACAAGCGCGCCCGATGCCAACGTGCATGTGGCCAGAAAATAAAGTGCCGTCTCGAAGCTGTTCGTCGAATCCTTGATCCAGCCCACGAGAAAGGGTCCAAGATAGCCGCCAAGGTTTCCGATCGAATTGATCAGCGCGATTCCGCCTGCGGCGGCCGTTCCACTCAGGAACATCGAGGGAAGCGGCCAAAACGTTGGACGCGCGCCATACAATCCCACAAGAGCGAGAGACATCGCCGCGAGCGACCAGAAGGAGTTCCCGGCCACGCCTGCGGCCACGAAACCAATCCCGGCGATGACCGAAGCCGCGATCAAATGCCACCGACGCTCGCCGGTTCGATCGCTCGACCAACCCCAAATCAAGAGCGCGATCATCCCAACCGGATAGGGGATCGCCGATGCGATGCCTGTCATGAAGTTGGACAAGCCGAGACCTTTGACGATTTGCGGTAGGAAGAAAGTCATCCCATAGCCCGCCGTGACCGACAGCAAATAGATCATCGACAGCGCGACAACTCGCGGGTCTCTCAAGGCCTCGCCCAAGGTGAGCCGGCCCTGTCCTTCAGCTTTGGACCGCTCGTCGTTGAGCTCCTTCTCGAGCCATTGACGCTCATCGGGTTCGAGCCAAGTTGCCAGAGAGGGCCGGTCGATCAAGGAGCGAATTACGACGAACGACAACAGGACAGCTGGCACTGCTTCGATAATAAACACCCATTGCCAGCCTCGCAGGCCTAGTAGTCCGTTCATCCCGTCGAGAATGGCGCCCGACACCGGATTTGAGAGCGCACTCGCAATGGGTATGGCGAGGTACAGCATCGCCAGGATACGGCCTCGAAATCGATCGGGAAACCAATAGGTGAAATAGAACACAACGCCTGGGAAAAATCCGGCTTCCGCAACACCCAGCAGGAAGCGGATGACCATGAAACTAGTCGGCCCCGTTACGAAGGCGCAGCCCGCCGAGAGTATTCCCCAGGTGAACATGATGCGGGCGATCCACCGGCGGGCTCCGACGCGCTCAAGGATCAAGTTGCTGGGAACCTCGAAGATGAAGTAGCCAAGGAAGAATATGCCGGCGCCCAGGCCGTAGGTGAACGCGCTAAAGCCCAGGTCCTTGTTCATGGTCAATGCCGCTACCGCTATATTCGCGCGATCAATGTAGGCGATACAGTAGGAGAGCAAGATCAGTGGCAAAATGCGCCAGGCGATCTTCTTGACCACAGCGGCTTCAAACGTCTTCGCATCCATAGCGTCCTCGCTCAATCCTTATTTCACTCCGCCGAGCAATGCCTAGGCGCACCTAACGCCATTTTTTATTGTGGTCATCGTGGCAGCGATTTGGATATTCCATCGAACGCAGCCGCTTCAAGTGTTCGCGATACTCGCTGCTACTCCAACCTCAGTTGCCAGCAACGTATCCACCCCACTTTCCTCTGTGCTGCAAAGCTTTTCCGTCAATTTCGGGCCGATCTATTTTATGGGTGAACGGCGCAATCCGTCTGCTCTGGATGTCACGCGCCGCTTGTCAGCGCTGTCCACGCCGCCAGAGAATCCATGTAGTCGCGCCATCGCACGATCTTGCGATTCTGAATAAAAGCGATCGAGACAAACCTATTATCGTAGGCGGCGCCGGTCTTGAGTATCTTGCCGTGAACCTCGTATTCGAGGGTCACAACATGACCATCCGCGGAAGGGTGCGCGGCCAGCGCATCGCCGCGCTCAAGGAAGATGCTGCTGCCGTATCCGGAATAGAGCGACATGAGGTTTGCCCGACCTCGTATCGCCTCCGGCCAACCCGCCATTAGGTAACGAAATTCGAATAGGACGTCGTCGGCGAGCGTATCGAAATAATGTTCGCCATCCGTGTATTTCGAGAGTCCTTCCATAACGATGGAGAAAAAAGGATCGAGGGCGTGGAAAGCGCTATAGTTGTCCTTGGACATCTTCTACTCCTAAAAAATGTCGATTCGAACGTCCACGTGAAGCGACTGGTCTTGAGGGCGTTTTCGGCAATCCGCCCGTGCCCACCACAAGTCGACCAATCCGCCATGGCGTCGATAAACAGCTCCCGCGCGACCCGCCTCGAGCGTCACTGTAATGAGTCGAGATAGGCTTTCGCGGTCTTCAAGTCGGCAGTTTCAAAACCCTCGCTGAAGCGATTGTATACCGACTGCAGAAGGCTGCGTGCCTCGGCGGTCCGACCCTGGTCATGCTGCAAACGCGCAAGGCTTGTGGATGTTCGCAGCTCCCATGACAGGGCGCCCTGCCGGCGCGCCCAATCGAGAGAGCGCAAGAAATGCTGCTCGGCCGCCATTGCTGCCTGCGGCGCACCCTCTCGCAGGACTAGTTCGCCTTTGATGCGCAGGAACTCGGCGACGAACCAGCGTTCCTCGTTGGAGTCCGATCGCGCCAACGCCTCGTCGATAATCGAGAGCCCTTCGGCAGCTTTATCGTCGCGACCGAGGGCGTCCGCAATCTCGGCGAGAACTGGAGTATAAAAGACAGTAAACGAGCCCTGAGGGACGCGGGCGAACGCGGTGCGCAGAAGCTCCAACCCGCCGCCAATGTCGCCGCGCTTGATGAGCAACACACCTTCGAAGCATCGACCAATGGCATTCCACCGCCGCAGCGCGTGCCTGGCGGAGAGATCCATGAGCGCCTTTGTGTAGCACTCCGCCAAGGTCAGATCACCGACGTGAAGGGCGTTGGAAGAGGCGAAGGTGAGGGTAGTGGATAGCGACACCGGGTGATCGCTGGCGCGAGCGTCAACGACACTGCATTCGACGCTATGCATGGCCTGGTCGGCAAATCCTTGCAGCCAGAGTATCTCGAAGTGATACGAACGCGCCAGCAACCGCTGATCACGTTGATACCTGATGACGTGCGACCTCCTGGCGACATAGCGATCCAGCATGCGCTCGATGTGCCGACGCGCTCCATCGAGGTCACCCAAGCCAAGCAGCGATGCGCCAACCAGGCGATCGCCGATAGCCCCGTCAGCAGTATCGGTCGATCTCGCCGCGTAGCTGGAAAATCTTTCAGCGATCGCCAGTGCCGCACCAAAGCGGCCGCTGTTGGTGCAATCGCTAAACAGACCATAAAGCGCCCGCAGACGATAGTCCGTATCATCGAGGCTTTCTGCGATATCAAAGGCTTTTGTCCAGGCTGCTACCGTCTCGGGGTCTGAGCCCTTCGTCACAAAGAGCGCCGCACCAAGCGCCGCATGCAATTGCATATTGCGACGTGCGTCTCGGCTCTCGGCTGGGCCGGCAAGCGCCCGCTCGACGCGAGCGCGACATTCCTCCATCAGCGACAAGTGCACCCACAGCGGCATCGCAGCCGCAGTCAGCGCTACGCCGACTTCAGCGGCGCCGTTCGGCGAGAAGGCCCAGTCCAAAGCCGCGCGCACCTGTCCGATCTGACGGCCGTAGCGCTCCAGCCATGCGGTCGCGGACAACGTCTCCACTTCTATTTCGGCTCTGTCAAAGAGTTCCCGGTAATAGTTGGCATGGCGTCGCGCCACTTGGTCGAACTCGCCGCTTTCGGCGAGCTTCTCGAGGGCGTAGGCACGCGTGGTCTCGTGCAGTCGATAATGCGTAATCCCACTTCCGACCTCCACCATCACAAGAGACTTCGTAATGAGATTCGCCAGGAAGTAGACAGCTTCTGGTGCGGCGATCTCGCTATCCGCCGCAACCAGGCTCGCCGCCTCTGACGTAAATTCGCCGACGAACACGGCAAGCCGTCGCATCACCAGGCGCTCGGGCTCGGGCAACAACTGATAGCTCCAGTCCAGCGCCGCGCGCAGTGTCTGGTGCCGCGGCAGAGCCGTTCGGTGGCCACCGGTCAGCAATCCCAGACGATCATCCAGGCCTGCGGCGACCTGCTGGAGCCCCAGGGTAGCAACGCGAGTCGCCGCCAAATCGATGGCCAGCGGGATGCCATCGAGGCGTCGACAGATTGCAGCAATTGCTGGAAGGCTCTCTTCGTCCGGCGAGAAATCCGACTGCAACGCCCTCGTCGTGGCGATGAAAAGCTGCACCGCACTGTGACCAGGTATATTGCCGGGGTCCTCATCCGGTGACGGCACATCCAACGGGGGAACGCGGTAAACACCCTCGCCCTCGATCTTCAGGATCTCCCGGCTCGTTGCAAGAATGGTGGTTCGTGGACACATGCGCACGACCGTCCCCGCCAGTCGGGCTGCTGCGTCGATCACGTGTTCGCAATTATCGAGAACAAGAAGAAGCCTCTGTGCTCCGATGGCCCGGCCTACCGACTCGGCGGAAATCTCCTTGCCACCTAACTTCAAGCCGAGGACCCCCGCCACGGCGGATGGCACCAGACCGGGATCCGACAACGAAACCAGATCAACTAGCCAGCGATCACCGTGGAAGGCCGGGAAGAGGCTGCGTGCCACCTCCAGAGCCAGCTTGGTCTTTCCGATTCCTCCCTCTCCGGTCAGCGTGACCACCCGGTAGGCGGACAGAAGACCGCGCAGATGCTGCACGGCATTGGCTCGGCCGACCAGTTCGGATGCTGCCGCAGGCAAGTTGGTCTGAAATAGCTCAGCCGGGCTTGGCATCGGTTCGAGATCAATCGAGTCTGCTGATGAGGTGTCCTCTTGCCGGCACGTCCACCCACCGAGCAGGCGATAGCCACGACCGGACGCTGTCTTCAGCATTTCACGATCCGGACCAAGCGCCTTGCGTATCGCGGATATCTGAACTTGAAGCGTGTTCTCCTCAACGATCACGCCCGGCCATACGCGATCCGACAGGTTGTCCTTGGTGACAAGCTCACCGTCTGACTGAACCAGAACCTCGAGGATGTCGAACGCGCGACCGCTGATCCGGACGGCCACCCCGCGCGCTCGCAGTTCGCGCCGAACGAGATCGACCTCCCACTCACCCAACGCATACACCGGTTGTCGGCCTTGTGCGCGCACGCATGTCCCCAGTTCAGGATATCTCACATCTCATCAGAATTTAGCAGCGTACAACAGAGCTTTACCCAATCGGTCACCCAAGGCCGACCAAAATCGAGGCCGAAGGCGCCGCGGAAGAGCGGACCTCGGCGCTATTCGCGTTAGGTTCGGGAGCTGCATCAAGATCGGAAACTCTGATGGATTCGCCTTGCATTATCCCAGCGACCGGCCGGCCGGCATGGATCGCGGCAGGCTGAGATCAGGCGGATTCAGCCGGCAAAATGGTCAAAACGCCATTTGAAAGCGAGGCGGAGCGGGGCCTTGAAATATAGGAATTTCATAGGCGCTGACGAACAAAGCCGTTTCTTCGGCTGTCAGCGCGACACCGATCGCCACCGACGGAAGAGAAGGACCATTCGAGCGCCGCGCGCACGTTGTCGATCTCTTGCCCATAGCACGCCATGGTGCGCGACCGACGTTTAGCGCCCCGAGTTTCTCTTTCGCCATTGCGCCGGCGTTTCCGCTGTAAAACGCTTAAATACAGTAGAAAAGTGCGCTTGCCCTGAAAACCCCACCCTTAGTGCCACTTCGACTAGCGGTGTGTTGCCTCCTAACATCAGCGCCTTGGCGTGTTCGATACGCCGGAATAAGATGTATTCGTGAGGCCGATAACCAGTCGCTGCCTTGAACTGAAGCGGCCCCTGGTGATCGTATTCGTCTGCTGCAATCACTTGAGTGGGCCCGCAAGCAATCCGCATTAATCCGGCTGAAGCTCCAGGGACAATTGCTGATATTCGAGCGCCTCTTTCGTTCCGGCAGCATGCCGGCGATTGGGACGTGCATCCCGATGCCGATACCGAGATGCCGGAATTGCTGCCGCCCGGGTTCGGTGAAACCACGACGCGCCGGCCGTATTTTGAGACGCTGATCGTCACCGGTGTACCTGCCGCCGGCTGGTCGCATTTAGCTGCCGAGTGGCGCAAGCTGCGGCGTTCGGTTGATGCCTTCATCCATGAGCCAGTCTTCGTCAGCAATTTCGAGGACGCGTTCTGCGCCGCAATGCTCAATCCAGACCTTGGGGCCGTTATCGTCAACGAGGGCTTTGCGCTGCACTCCCGTCACGATGCGCCGGTGCTCCGCTCGCTGATGGCGTCGATGGATCAAAAGGAGACGTCCGACTCTGCGCTGGCGCTGGCCAAGACATTGAAGCGGATACGCCCAGAGCTCGATATCTATTTGGTTTCGAACCGGAACGTGGAGGATTTGGCGGGAAATCCCGAAGCCAATGTCGCGCGCCGAATTTTCTATTCGGTGGAGGAATTGCTCGAATTGCATCTTGCCATCCTCGAAGGCGTGCAGGACCGCTACGAGACGCCGTTCTTCGACAACCTCAAGAAATATGCCCAGCGACCGATCGGAACGTTCCATGCCCTCCCCATTGCGCGCGGCAAATCCGTATTCAGGTCGGACTGGATCCGCGACATGGGCGAGTTCTATGGCCCAAACCTGTTCCTCGCCGAGAGCAGCGCCACCACAGGCGGCCTCGACAGCCTTCTCGAACCCACGGGCAACATCAAAAGGGCTCAGGACAAGGCCGCGCGCGCCTTCGGCGCCGACCAGGTCTACTTCGTCACCAACGGTACATCGACGTCCAACAAGATGGCGGTGCAAGCGTTGCTGTCGCCTGGTGACATCGTGATCGTCGATCGCAACTGCCACAAGTCGCATCATTACGGCATGGTACTCTCGGGCGCACAACCGCTCTACGTAGAAGCATTCCCGATGACGGAATATTCGATGTACGGCGCGGTCCCGCTCAAGACCATCAAGCAAGCGCTTTTGAACCTGAGGGCCGAAAACCGATTGAACCGGGTCAAGATGGTCGATCTGACCAACTGTACCTTCGACGGCCACATCTACAATACGCGCCGGGTGATGGAGGAGTGCCTCGCGATCAAACCGGACCTGATCTTCCTGTGGGATGAAGCGTGGTTCGGCTTCGCGCGCTTCTCACCGTTCTTGCGGCCGCGTACCGCTATGGGTGCGGCAAACGACATCGAAGCGTGGATGAACGATCCCAAATCGATCGAGGCTTACGAGAAGCATCGTGCCTCGCTCGGCGACAATCCATCCAATGAAACCTTGCTGAACACCAGGCTGCTACCGGACCCGCGGCAGATTCGGCTGCGCGTCTACCAGACCAATTCCACGCATAAGTCGATGTCCGCGATCCGTCAGGGCTCAATGCTGTTCGTCAAGGACGTGGACTTCCACACTGTTGAAGCGCAATTTAAGGAGGCTGTATTCACCCATGCCTCGACAAGTCCGAACCAGCAGTTGATCGCGAGCCTTGACGTCGCACGTCGGCAGATGGAGCTGGAGGGCTATGGCCTGGTCGCCAACGCCATCGAGATTGCCTTCGCAATCCGCAAGGCGGTCGCCGCCAATCCGCTGATCTCTAAATATTTCAGCGTGCTTGGCGCCGACAAAATGGTGCCAGCGGAGTATCGCTCGAGCGGCTTCACCGACTACCTCGCGCAGGGCACCAATTGGGGCCAGGTCCTGCGCAGCCTGAAGGAAGACGAATTCTGTCTGGACCCGACCCGCCTGACGCTGGTGTGCGGCACGGCCGCCTTCGATGGCACGCAGTTCAAGGGTCTTCTGGCCACACGTTACGGAATCCAGGTAAACAAGACCTCGCGCAATTCCGTGCTGATCCAGTCCAACATCAACAATACCCGGAGCGACGTGGCCCATCTCATCCGGGTGCTGGCGGAGATTTGCAGCGAGATCGAGCGCGATCTCATTCGGGGTGGCGCGAATGCGATCAAGGCGTTCGACGCGCGGGTCAAGAGTCTCATGACAGATGTGCCCGATCTGCCGAACTTCTCCCACTTCCATGACGGATTCCGAGGCAATGCCGGAGAGAAGACCAATGAGGGCGATATCCGCAGCGGCTTCTTTGCGGCCTACGACGCAGCGGGATGCGAGTATATCCGCCTGAACGATCCTGAGATCGACCGGCGCCTGAAGAATGGCCCCGATCTGGTCTCCGCGAGCTTCGTCATTCCCTATCCGCCCGGTTTTCCAATCATGGTACCCGGTCAGGTGGTCACCCAGGAGACCATCGACTTCATGCGCAAGCTCGATGTGAAGGAGATCCACGGCTACAACGCCGTGCAGGGTTTGAAGCTCGTACATCCGGAGGCACTGGCCAAATTCGGCGATCGCCGTCCGCCAGCGTCCAGATTTCGGCCTGCCGCGGAGTGAGGGGCAGCAGCGATGCGGGGCTTATTCAGGTTACTCCAGGCGTATCGGTATTTCGTTTTGGCTTTCGTGGCGGGGATGGCTGGTTGGATAGGCCGTAACCTTTCCCGCTGCACGTTCGCCGGGCGCACGAACAGCTACCGAACCGGCTGGATCACCGGCGCCGTGCTCGTCGTGGCAATCGGCATAACGATGCCTTCGCATGCGACGACCGGGACCATTCGTGTCACCGTCGCCAAAGCAGGCTTTATCCTTGGCGCTGGTGGCGGCAAGGGAGTCCTGACCTTTCACCACCGCAACTATCCTTTCGCGGTACAGGGCTTGAGCCTGGGCCTCACGGCGGGCGCTTCAATCAACAACTTTGTCGGGCGCGCCGAGCACATCAAGGAACTCAGTGATTTTGCCGGGACCTACACCGTGATGGGCGCGGGCGCCGCCGTGGTGGGCGGAGTAGGTGGTGTGCATCTTAGAAACGCGAAGGGCGTCACCATCACCCTGCAAGGCCCTAAAGGCGGCATCGAAGCGTCTGCCAACATCACCAAGGTGGTTATCACCCTGGATCAATCCCGTTCGACCCCGGACTGACGTCAACCTGGAGGAGCACCCATGAGAAGTTATCTGACGAGATCGCTCGGAGCCGCCTTGCTCGTGCTGATGGCGTGCGGCACCGCCTCGCCTTCAAGGGCGGAAACCGGGGAGGTCCGCGTCGTCTTCACAAAGGGCGGTTTCATTGTCGGCGTCGGCGGCGGCCATGGTGTGTTGCATTTCCGGGGTCATCGCTATCCCTTCGACGTCTCAGGGGCGAGCGTCGGCTTCACGATCGGTGCATCGACAACCCAATTCGTCGGAAGGGCCCTGAATCTCCACAGCCCCCGCGATATCGAGGGGCACTACGGCGTAATTGGCGCCGGCGGAGCCCTCGCGGCGGGCGCCGGCGGTGTGGCGTTGCAGAATGAGAGGGGCGTGGTCCTGGAACTGGCTGGTGGCAAAAGTCGGTGTCGAGCTATCGGCGGCGGTCGGCGGAGTCACGGTCGTGCTCCGGTGAGCGCAACCTGATCGCGCGGGTTGAAGTTCTTCTACCGTGCCGGAACGAACTTCAGCCCGCGCAGGCTCGCCTGGTCATTGTAGCGCCCTTTCTCGGATCGCTTCGGCAGCGCGACTTTTTCGCGCGATCGCTTCTTGAAAGGTATCCTCTTCAGCACGTGTGCGATGCAATTCAACCTCGCCCGACGCTTGTCGTCGGAAGGGACGATGGTCCACGGAGCATGTTGTGAATTCGTCGCCTTCAGCATCAAATCGCGGGCGCGCGAATAATCGTACCATCGTCGGTAAGACTCGATATCCATCGGGCTCAATTTCCATTGCCGAAGCGGATCGTCGATCCGTGCCATGAAGCGCCGCTCTTGCTCTTCCTTGCCGACTTCGAGCCAGAACTTGATGAGGATAATGCCTGCATCGACGATGTATTTCTCGATCTGCGGGCAAAGCGTAAGGAAGCGCCGGTGCTCTTCCGGCGAGCAGAATCCCATGACGTACTCGACGCCGGCGCGATTATACCAGCTACGATCGAAAATCACGACTTCGCCGCCGGCCGGAAAATGCTGCATATACCGTTGCACGAACATCTGGCTCTTTTCGCGATCGGAAGGGGCGGGCAGAGCTACCACCCGGAATACGCGTGGGCTGACCTTTTCCGTTATCGCCTTGATGGTACCGCCTTTGCCGGCGGCATCCCGGCCTTCGAACAGGATGATGACCCGGAGCTTTTTCTCCTTTACCGATTCCTGCAGATGGCAGAGCTCGACCTGGAGCTTGCGGAGCTCTTTCTCATAGGTCTTGCGTTTCATCCGCGATGAGGCTTTTCCGTCCACGGGCATCAATCACCCCAAGCAATGACGATGCTGATGTCGCCGGGCATGCCGCCGGGGAAGTCGATGATCTGATAAATGATACGATAGCCGCGGGGCTTCAGGTAATCGGACCAGAGCTGGAAGATCTCCTTTGGAATCCCAGTGAGCGTCTTCTCCCAGCCCGACTCCAGCTGATTGATCGCCCGGCCGCGGTCGGTGCACAGCGAGTTAGGGAAACGGTACACCTGGACCTCGCTGAGGCCGTTCCGCACCGCGCGCTGGATGACGGTGGAGGCGAGCCTGATTTTCTCATCCTCGGAAAGGCCGGAGGGCTGGCTCAGCTTTTCAATTAGCGCGCGATTTTCCGCCTCCGCCGCGGCCATATACCGGAGATGCTCATCGGCCTTTTCCGCTTCTCTGATGGCGGCTTGCCTCTGGATTTCCTTTGCGTTTGGCAACAGTTCATCGATCTTGTCGGGCATGGCAGTTCCCTGCTTTTCTCGCTATTCACCATTCCTGCGTTCCGAAGCTACGGCCGCGCGAAGAGACCTCCCTTTGATCCAGATCAAGCCTCGTCTGCCGCAAGATCGCACCGTCTGACGCAACGGGGCCGTCCGTTAGCGGGAGAGATGCAGTGGCTGACCAGCTTCATCCGATGATGCCGCACCACATGCCGTTCTATGTCGCAAAGCCCGGCGAGACGGATGTCCTGATGATCGTGATGGGTATTTTTCTGATCTTGGCGATACTCGGCGTCGGCAACGTCTACCTGCGCCTGCACTCACTCCCGGAACGAATGGCGCACAAGGGACAAAAACTGCAACTCGAGATCGTCGCAGTCCTTGGCCTGATCGCGCTCTTCACCCACATCCACATTTTCTGGATCGCAGGGCTGCTGCTCGCCCTGATCGACCTGCCCGACTTCAGCACGCCGCTCACTCGCATTGCCGGCTCGGTCGAGAAGATCGCGGATTCCGAAGGCGCTGGCGAGACCGAGCGTGAAGCGGCAGCGGCTCAAGCGGCTCCGGCATCCGACCGAACAGCGCCGCTCCCTTCCAAGCAGATGAGCGCCCCCGCGAAGGAGGTCAGTAGCCATGTTTGAGCTAATGCTCTGTTCAATATTTACCCTGCTGCCGGACTATCTTTATCGCCGCTACGCGCAGGGAAAGCGGATAGGCACGGAGATCACACTTTTTTCCATGTGGTACGAGCTTCGGTGGGGTATCACCGGATGCGTGATGCTCACGGTCCTGCTTATCACCATGATCTTCTATTTCCACCCGTCGACGACATCGGCGGTGCTGTTATTTCGGACGGTGCCGATCGTGCCTGAAGGTTCGGGGCGTGTCGCCGAGATAAAGGTCGACTTCAGCGCGGCCGTCAAGAAGGGCGACGTACTGTTCACGCTCGACAGCTCGAAGCAGCGGGCCGCCGTCGAGACCGCCAAGCGAAAGGTTGCCGAGGTTGACGCCCAGCTCGTCAGTGCGAAGGTCGATATCGTCAAGGCCGAAGCCCAGTTCCAGCAGGCCAACAGCGACTACAAGCAGGCCAAGGACGAACTGGACGTCAAGAGCGAGTTGCAGCGGCGCAGTCCCGGTATCGTACCGCAGCGCGACATTGAGAAGCTTCAAGTCCTCGTTGATGGCCGGCAGGCCGCCGTCGATGCTGCCGCCGCCTCGAAGCGGTCGGAGGAAGTCCAAGTATCGACGCTGCTGCCAGCATCAAAGTCCAGCGCGGAGGCCGAACTTGCGCAGGCCCAGGTCGAGCTGGATAAGACCACCATACGCGCCGGTGTGGACGGGCGGGTCGAGCAGTTCCTCCTGCGGCCCGGCGATGTCGTGAACCCCCTGATGAGGCCGGCTGGTATCTTGATTCCGGAGGGAGCGGGCCAGCGCGGGCTGCAGGCCGGATTCGGACAGATCGAGGCGCAGGTGTTGAAGCCTGGAATGATCGCGGAAGCCGCGTGCACCTCGTTGCCCTGGACAGTTATCCCGATGGTCATCACGAGCGTGCAGGATTACATCGCGGCCGGACAATTTCGCGGCGGCGAGCAGCTCGTCGATGCGAGTGCCGTGAAGCCCGGAACAATTCTGGCTTTCCTGGAGCCGCTTGAGAAAGATGGCCTGGCCGATGTGACGGCTGGCAGCACCTGTATCGTTAACGCCTACACCAGCAACCACGAGATCATCGCGTCGAAGGAGACCGGCGCGTTCAAGGGCTTCGTCCTGCACGCGATCGATGCCGTCGGGCTCGTGCATGCCTTGCTGCTGAGGATCCAGGCACTGCTGCTACCGATCACGACATTGGTGCTGGGCGGACATTGACGCGCTCAATTTCGCTTCGGCGGAACGGTACAAGAGTTCAGGGCAAATTCGCCAAATGCGCGATCAACGCGCGCAAGGAGAGGGACGGAGCCTC
>Ga0207049_1023_pt1 | contig 27564 bp, 33 predicted proteins | sample Alteio_BWMinCont_63_FD_153305 | JGI IMG/M metagenome (GOLD analysis project Ga0207049, IMG submission 153305) | Enriched cells from forest soil in Barre Woods Harvard Forest LTER site, Petersham, Massachusetts, United States -... | ecosystem: Environmental > Terrestrial > Soil > Temperate forest >... | reverse complement strand
TCAGCTTGTTCTCGCTGTCAGACGTGATTATCATTTCCATTCTATCAACTCAGCGCGCGTGCGATGGCCCTCTTGCCCATCGCCTCCATTACCTCGACCTCAGACCCGGCGCTAAGCTTGCCTGCAAGCTCCTCTGGTATCTTAAGGTCATAAACCTCGTACGTCTCGCCGTCCATAAGCTGCGCGCTCTCTCCTGTAACCGAGACCACCTGCGCCTTGAGCCTCTTTAGCACCGGAACCTGCACCTCCGCATGGGCTGGGGCTAGAAGCGTCTTCTTCTGGCCGTCGAATATGCCTATTGCCGTTATCCTCATCTTGGCCGAGCCGTGCTTCCCTGGCGAGCTTATGTCTATGTCAACGACCTTGCATGGTATTCCGTCGATTAGGAGGAACCTGCCAATCTTTATATCCTTCGCAGTTGCGAACTGGATGTCGTCTCCTTCCATTGTAACACTTGACTGGAGTTAATTCGTTCGAGAAACTATATATATCTATGGAATTTGGGGGCCTTTGTGCACCTGACAAGGTTTATATATCTGAAATCTTAGAACCAGTATGGGGGTATTATGAACACTGAAAAAAGCGCAGGCAGGCAGATTATTCCGGTAGGCATACGCGTATTAGAATCGAATAACAGCGTCAGGGTGAAGGATTCAAAGATGCTTGAAACCCTTGAGGTAAAGGGCATAACAATTGCGCATAGGTATTCGGTTAATTCGCTTGGCGAGAGGTTTGGCGAAATACTAGATAGCACCAGAAAGGATCGCAGCGCGATGGTGTCCTACATGGTAGTGGATACAAATCCAACGGTAATGAAGCTTACTGGAGTCTCAATACTCCCCGCAACAATAGCGCGAGATGAGAGGCTGACGAGCAGGCACAACGAACTGATTAATGCGGTGGCCTTCATAGCTGAAAGGGAGGGATTTACCGTGACCTTCGCAAAGCACTCAGATATTCCCGCAAGCCTTATACCAGAGAAGGACAGGATGGGACCTGCGGAGCTTGCAGTGCAGTAGCTAATTGTGGATTAAAAACAAAAAGAAAGGGAAATGCCTTCAGAGCATTTCCAGTCCTGAGACAAAGCTTGCGTCCTGGGCTGCATCCGCCCTTATGAGGTTAGATGCGGTGCCGAACTTTGGCTTTACGCCAGTGACTATGGACATCACGCGTATCTGGTCGCGGAATGCATCGTCTAGCCTTGAGCCGAATATGACATTCGCGTTGTCCGCAAGCCCTGCAGTCACTCCCGCTCCGACTGATGTCGCCTCGGATATGGTCAGCGCGTTGCCTCCGGTCACATGGACCAGCGCGCTCTTCGCTCCGTCAAGCTCGACGTCGAGCAGCGGGTGGGAGACCGTGGACTTTATGGCCTTCTCCACCTTGTCCGGGCCCGAGCCGTGGCCGATGTTTATCATCGCGGTGCCCGCGTTGCCCATTATGGTTCGAACGTCAGCGTAGTCGAGGTTAATTAGGCTTGGCATCGTTATCGTGTCTGCGATTCCTCGCACGGCATTTGATGCGATGCTGTCTATCAGATCAAAAGCCTTCTCCATCGGCAGGTTCGGAGCGTAGCTGAGAAGCCTGTCGTTTTCTATTATTACGGTTGTGTCAGCCTGCTTGCTTAGCTGGTCTATGCTCCAATCTGCCTTCTTCTTGCGGCTCCTTTCAAGCGCAAAGGGATAGGTTACAAAGGCAACTACAAGCGCGCCCTCTTCCCTTGCTATCTCTGCGACAACAGGCGCGGATCCGCCTCCGGTTCCGCCTCCCATTCCTGCAGCTATGAATACTATGTTGTTTCCTGTTACAGCCTTTCTTATCTCATCCCTGCTCGCATCAGCCGCCTTCATTCCTATCTCCGGGAATCCGCCGGCTCCAAGGCCTCGGGTGAGCTGCTTTCCTATGAGAAGCTTCTGGTGGGCGCTAACTATACTAAGATGCTTCGCATCGGTGTTGAGTGCCACTGTAGTTGCGCTCTTGATGCCCTGCGTGTAGAGCCTGTTTATCAGGTTGCAACCCTGGCCACCACAGCCGACTACCGTCAGCTTGGGTACAAAATCCTCGTTCTCAAAATTGTTCGTCATGTCGTCCACCATCTAAGCATTCAAGCGAATTTGCCATATCAATGAATTAAGTACAATAATAAAAGCAAAAGAATAAAAAGGGTAGGTATCGACCTACCTTTTTCAACCAAAGAGGTAGGATTAACCTACCATCTCAAGTCCGTCGTAGGAGGTTGACTTTCTCCCCTCATCAAGCTTGCCTACAAAGCTGGATCCCTTGACTCCGGTGACGATAGCAACTATCTCTATCTGGTCCTCGTAGCCCGGCATGAGCCTTGCGCCCCACTTGATGTTGGCGTTCTGGTCCATCTGTTCGGTTATCTTCTCCCCTGCGCGTATTGCATCGCCAATGGTCAAAGATGCTCCGCCAGATATGTGTATCAGTGCACCGCTTGCGCCCTCAAGGTCTACGTCCAGGAGCCTGTTCTTCATTACTCCCTCTGCAGCCGCATCTACCTTGTTCGTGCCTCTTCCGGAACCAACCGCGATCATTCCGACATCGCCGTTGCCCATTATGGCCCTTACGTCAGCGAAGTCTATGTTTATCAGGCTTGGCTGTGTTATGGTCCATACGAGTCCTCCAACTGCCTTTGCGAGAACCTCGTCCGCCAGGGCGAACGCGTCGTTCATTGGCAGGTTAGGTACAAGTTTTACCAACCTGTTGTTGTCCAATATTATTACGCTGTCGCAGTGCTTCCTTAGCCTCTGGATTCCCTCCTCTGCCTTTACCTTTCTCACTCTTTCGAGGTCGAATGGGTATGTTACGAAGGCGACTACTATTGCGCCCTGCTCCTTGGCTATCTGTGCCGCTACCGGGATTGCTCCGGATCCTGTTCCGCCTCCCATTCCGCAGCATAGGAATACCAATTGCGTGTCCGCGAAGACTGCTTCGAGCAATGGTCGGTCTACTTCGGCCGCCTTTGCGCCGACGTCCGGGTTTCCTCCTGCTCCAAGCCCCCTTGTGAGCTGCTTGCCTATCAGGACCTTCTTTATTCGGTCGTCGATTATCTTGAAGTGCTGAGCATCAGTGTTCACTGCTACAAATTCAGTGCCCTTTACGCCAACCTTCAACAGTCTGTTTACGATGTTGCAACCTGCACCACCGAAGCCCGCAGTAACTATTTTTATCTGTGTTGAGCTGAAATCATCAGCTGAGTCACTGCTGCTACTTTGTCCTCCTCCAAATACGTCGTGTACCATATCGGTCATATGATCGCCTTATTTTTATGTTAATCTGATAAGCTTTAAAAGCTTTTTGCATCAATCCTGATTACAAGTATACTGCGGGAAGAGCGCCAAATTTCTGCACTACCAGTAAATAATCTTTTACTTGAGTAAACAATCTTTTACTCAAATAATCATAATTTTAGAACCAGCTAGCACTCTTTGGGCAATGATTTAGGCCAGCTTGCACTGATTTCATTATCCGATCAGGTGCTGTTCGTGAAGTTCCCTACGACGGTACCGTTGTCGAATGACTCCACCGCATATACAGAGAAGTTAGCGTTTGTCGCCCTGTAGCGTATGAGCCACACGTTGTAGTAGCTCTGGGCAAGGTGCGTCTCGTTGTTGTTCAGATATGGGTAGAGCTTGGCCGTCGCAGAGGTGTTGCTGTATCCGTACTGGTTAACGTAATTGTTTATCTGGGGCAGGTGCAGATCGTATGACTTCACTATCGCCGCCTCTGGAGAACTGACCAGATACTGGGTGCTGGAGGCGTTGTTGCTGTTGATCAGCGTGCAGTTGTCTATGTACTCATTGTACGTGCTTGGCGCGAGCCCTGCGAGGGTGTTGCCTCCGGTTAGCTGCACATCGAAGCCCTCTATGAAAAGGGTCGGGCATGGCTTTGTGGCGTTGTATACAACGCTGAGCACTATGTTGTAGCTACCCGATGCGTTCGTTGCGCTGATCACGGTAATGTTGGCCTGCGGGTTGGACTTCTGCGCGTCGGTGAGGACAAGCTGCTCGGCCTGCTGCTGCGTTAGCTGCTGGGCCTGGCCGTTGTGCTTTATCAGAAGGAATGCCCCGCTGAACACGACTATAAGAATGATTACGACTATGGCAACCCTGCCTATTAGGTCCATGGTTTATCTTCCACTTAAACAATTATATACTTATGTTATTCTTGGCCGTCAGCTCTTCTCCGAAAGATACAGCAGTATAGCCTTCTCTATGATAAGCTTGTTTGCCGCCTGTTCCCAGACCACGCTCCTCGGCCCGTCAAGCACTTCGGCTGTTATCTCCTCGCCACGGTGCGCCGGCAGGCAGTGCATCACTATCGAATCGCTCTTCGCATACGAGAGCGCCTGCGAATTGAGCTGGTATGGGGCAAACATCTTCTTTCTGCTCTCAGCCTCGCCCTCGTCGCCCATGCTCACGAACGTGTCCGTGTAAACAACGTCTGCCCCTTCAAGTCCGTCCTCGACAGAATCGTACATCTCGACTGTGCCGTACTCCCTTGCCTTGTTGAAATAGAATGTGTTTGCCTGCTTGTTTTTCGGCCCTACAAGCGACATCTCGGCGCCCAGCTTCACCGCAGTTAGCATCAGCGAGTTGGCGGTGTTTGCCGCTATGTCGCCCATGAAGGCTACGCGCAATTTCTTCATGCTCTTCTTGTACTGGATCATTGTGTAGCAGTCGGCTAGCGCCTGCGTCGGGTGCTCAAGGTGCGTCAGCGCATTTATGACAGGGACCTTGGAGTTCTTCGCCATTGTGAGAAGGCCTTCGTGGTCCTCTATTCTCACTACTATGAAGTCGCAGTAGAGGCCAAGCACCTTTGCCGTGTCGCCCAGTTCCTCACCCCTTGTGTGGTGCGTCGTGTCCGTGTTGATGTAGATCGATGAGCCGCTCAACTGGTCTGCCGCAACTTCGAACGACACGCGAGTGCGCGTCGAGGGTTTTTCGAAGAAAAGCGCGACGGTAGAATGGTCCTTTAGCATCAGCCCCTCCTTGCCCGACTTTATGTCTTCGGCAAGCTCGAACATTTCCTCGATCTCTTCCTTGGACAGGTCGGCTGAGCTAAGCAGGTTCATCTCAATTACCGAATATGGAGCCGAAGCCCACGTTTGCGCGCTCCTGCTCCTCCTTTATAGCGTTGATTATTTTTTCCTCAGAGGACTTGTCAGCCCTTTTGATGGTCTTGAACTCGCTTTTGAAGCGCATCTCCGCGCCTCCCAGGAAATCGTCCGTTGCATTGAGGTAGAGGAAGGAGAGGTTCGGCGCGGCACCTATGGATGCGCCATCCTTTATCTCGTACTGCTGCCTCGAGAATATGTATTTGCCCTTCGGGTCCTCAGCAAGAAACTTGTGGGTTTCGGCAACCTTCTTGTCATGCTCCTCGAGCTCCTTTTTCTCCTCTGGGGTCTGCTTGTCGGCAGGCTTGTCGGAGCCCTTGGGCGCCGGAGGGATCAGGCTCGTATCAAGGTACGGGTCGTAGGAGAGGACCTTCTTGAGCTCCTCAAGCTCGGACTTGTCGAATTCGTATACACGCTCGGACACTCGAGCACCTTATGCCAGCCTGGCGTTTATGCTGCCGTCCCTTCCGGGCCTGTTCAGCACAACGGCATTGCCCAATTCGGTGATTATCACCGTGCCCTTGGTTATGATGTTCTGACGGGCGAAGTTCCTGTTGTTCTTGGATTCAAGAACCCCGGTTATCTTAGCCTTCTTGTATCCGTCCTTCGTCAGCAGGTTTGCGAACGCGGCCTTCTTGAGCCTAGTCCCGGCGTTTCCGCCCCGTCTCCTCACTGCGAGGTTGACGTTCTTGTCTTCGGCTAGCTTCGTGGACGAGAAGTAGTTCCCCACCTCGCTCCTGCGCTTGTCGCGCGCCTTGACGTTCTTCCTGCCGTTGCCGGACATCTTCGTGTTCGACTTCCTGTGCGTTTGTATGCCCATTTGGCTCATTGAATCACATAAATAAAGTAGAAATCCTCCGCAAAACGGGGATCCGACTAATTCATAGTATACTCTGTAGCGAATCTTTAATTAATCTTGTGTTGTGATATTAGGCGGGGGAAATTTCGTAGGGATGTTCTTATGAGTCTAGTGCAGGAGTTTAAGGACTTTGTAATGAGGGGCAACGTGCTGGATTTGGCCGTTGCGGTTGTCATAGGCGCTGCATTCAACGCCGTGGTGACCGCCTTTGTATCGGACATAATAACGCCGCTGATAGGTGTCGCGGGTCACTTCAACTTTGCCACCCTAACTTATACGTTCAACAACAGCACATTCTTGGTGGGCCTGTTCATAAACGCCCTTATAAGCTTCCTTACAATTGCTGTAGTTATATTCTTCCTTGTAATAAAGCCAGTTTCAACTATGAATGAAAGGGCTGCAAAGAAGGCGCAGCGTCCGACACCGACTACAAAACAGTGCCCCGAATGCCTGCAGCAAATACCGATAGGCGCAAAGAGATGCATGTACTGCACCTCAAAACAGAAGAAATAATTGCGGAACAGAGCCAAAAACTTCCGCTAAACGTCGATTTTTCCTCGACATTTCGGTAAAGTATATAAAGTGCTCTAGTGTAGCTTTTAGCGACCAGAAAATCTTCGTGCGCTTTGATCGGACAACGACCGACGACAAACGCATGATCATTTGCACAAAGGTGAATCAAATGGCGACCATGACCGTAACACAAAATGAATTGATGGCTTTCCCAGTGACCGGAAGCCTTAAGGAAATGCAGAGGACAAAACCAGCCAAGGTTGACATAAACCAGGTGATGAGGCAATACCTTAACGGATTAGGTGACGCTGATGCAAGGGTAAAAATGGCTAGGGAGGCAAACGAACCCACCCTCAAACGCTTTGCCTTCGACACTAGCTCGAAAGTACTCCTTGCAGTTGTAGAGAATAGCAAAAGCACCGACCAGATCCTAAGCGCTGTTGGCAACAGGATCGTCGCGACCAGGGCCAAGACTCCAGTAGGGGACAATAACACCCTCGCTGCCATAAAAGGTATTGCAGCTGCGATTTACAAACACAGAAACGCGCAGCCGGCAACTAAAACCGAAGTCTTGAGAGGACTGGAAAGGGCAGCAAAGGAGCAAAAGGCATCCCAGAATACGGCCACCACCCCAGCCGAATTCAGGGGCATGCTAAGGCCCGTTCCTGCCCAATAGCGCGGATCTGTCGAAGTGCTTTAATCTTTTCTTTTCCATAAGCCTAGGATTCAATGGCAACGATAAACGAATTCAAGGCGATCGAGCTTAGGGTCGGCAAAATTATAGAGGTGGACGACCTTGAGGGCACAAGGAGGCCGGATCATTTCTACAAACTTAGGATAGACCTCGGCGAGCTCGGAATAAGGAACATCGCTGCCGGATTGAAGGAGCATTACACAAAGGAACAACTGCTCAATTCGCTTGTGATAGTGGTGGCTAACCTCGAGCCCAAAAGCATAGCGAATTTCATGTCGGAGGGCATGGTACTTGCAGCTGAGGACGAAACAAACATAGCGCTGCTAAAGCCGGACAAGGAGCTTGCCCCTGGAAGCCACATAACCTGATCATTCGACTTTCTTGAAGAGAAGTTCGCCCTTGCTGGTCTTTTCGGTGAACTTTCCCCTGAACTTGCAGTCAAATTCCTTCGGCACATCCTTTGTTCCCAGTTTTGCCTCGATAGATTCGGATGTCTCCGGCAGGAACGGGTACAATAGTTTGGAGCTTATCCTTATCGCCTCAAGCAGGTTGTAGAGTACATCTTCCAGAACATCAGGCTTGTCGCCTAATTTCCATGGCTCTGTCTGGTTTACAAAACCGTTGCAGTGCCTGATTATGCTCATCGTGAGGTCCATGGCCCTGCCCAGTTCAAGTCTTCCCATGCAGTCGTCTACTTCCTTGGCTGCGTTTTCCACGAACGATTCCATTAGGGCATGGTTGCCCGTATTGCCCGCGTCGGGATGTTCCGTGCGCTTGAATTGAGTCATTTTAGAGTTCTCCACAAGCGTAAGGACCCTGTTCACAAGGTTTCCGAGATCCCCTAGAAGTTCCTTGTTTATCCTGTTCTTTAGAGAGGACTCCGAGAAGTCGCCGTCCTGGAACGTTGGTATGTCCCTTATCAGATAGTATCTTATCTCGTCGGCCTTGTACTTCTTGAGCAGATCTAGCGGGTTTATCACATTGCCTAGCGACTTGCTTATCTTCTGGCCGTCTATCGTGACGTAGCCGTGCACCGCTATTCTCTTTGGCATTTGCAGCTCCGCAGATTTTAGCAGCGCGGGCCAGTAGAGCGCATGGAACTTTATGATCCCCTTGCCTATTTCATGAACGTCGGCAGGCCACCACTTATCAAACGACGCCTGGTCTGTCCCGTAGCCCACTCCGGTTATGTACAGGGCAAGAGCGTCCATCCACACGTATATTATCTGGCTGCTGTCGCCAGGAACCGGGATTCCCCAGCCCTTTGCCCTTGTTGATGATCTTGATATGCTAAAATCCTCAAGGCCCTCCTTCACAAAACTCAAGACTTCGTTCTTTCTGTGCGAGGGTACCACTTCAAGAGTGCCGCCTGTGAGCAGCTCCTGTATGTATTTTGTGTAATTGGAGAGCTTGAAGAAGTAGTTCTCCTCCTCTACGAGCTCTGGCTTTATGTGGTGTTCTGGGCATAACCCTTCAACCAGCTCGCTCTCCTTGTAGAACTGCTCGCACTCGGGGCAGTAGAGGCCCGAGTACTTCTTCTTGTAGACGTCCTCCTTTTTCAGGCTATTCCACAGCTTTTCCACGCCGGGCCAGTGGGCCTGTTTGTCGGTAGACTTGGCGAAGTTCTCAAACGATACGTTTAGACCTGTTGCCACGTCCTGGAAGAGTTGCGCATTTTGGTCAACCAGCTCCTGTGTCGAGATTTTGAGCTTCTCAGCGGCCTTTACGTTCTTCAGGCTGTTCTCGTCGGATCCGGTGAGCAGCAGAACATCCTCGCCCCTTCGCCTGTGGTATCTTGCCATAACGTCCGCCTGCACAAGCTCCAAGGCGAAGCCTATGTGGGGCGCTGCGTTGACGTACGGTATTGCTGTTGTTATGTAGAATTTAACCATGCTGGCCACCTATCAAAGCATCGGAACTAACAGTGCAGTTCCGCTAATATAGTTATTGATCCATCTTTATATTAGTTTTCAGAGCATCTTACATTTCTGAGGGGTAGTGGTGATTGGATAGAAGACGCTATGCTTGATTCCATCAAGAGCAAGTTCGACGATTTCTTCGACCTCTACTGCAAGGAAGGCATAGCTGACATAATAACCTCGTTCCCGGACAAAAGGAGCCTTGATATAGATGTCAAGCAGCTCAGCCGCTTCGACCCGGACCTTGCAAGCGAATTGGTTGAAAATCCCGACACGATAATGGAGGCTGCGGTGCTCGCGCTCAAGGGCAAGCTCGCAGACGTGGATCTCAAGGACTATGAGCCCCATCCCCGCTTCTACGGGCAGACGTTCAACACCCCACTTGTACAGGACGTTGGCTCGAGCTTCATAGGCAAGATGATAATGCTCGACAGCCTCGTAGTCAAGAGGAGCGAGATAAACCCGAAGGTGAAGATGGGCACATACAAATGCACCTACTGCGGCTACGCGCAGCGCTTTAGGGTAGACAAGGACGAGATACCAGAACTGTGCCCGCAGTGCAAGAGGCACTCGCTCAAGCCAGATCCAAAGGATTCACAGTTCATAAACCTGCAGAAGATAGCTGTGCAAGATCCCCTCGAGAGGCTGCGCGGAAACACCCCCACATGGCAGCTTGAGGTATGGATAGAGGACGACCTTGTAAACAAGATAATACCAGGCGACAGAATAGAACTCACGGGCATACTTCGCATACGCCCAAGAAGAAACCAGCGCGGCAAGATAGAGGGCAACTTGTACACGATGTTTCTTGACACGGTCGCGATAACCCCAAAGCAGAAGGAGTTCGCGGACATCAATATAACAGAGGAGGAGGAGCGCCAGATACTAGAGCTCTCCAAAAGCCCTGACATATTCGAGAAGATAACCAAATCAATGGCGCCTTCGATATACGGCTACGACGAGATAAAGCAGGCTACCGCACTGCAGCTGTTCGGAGGCACCCCAGGCAAGCTGCTTGTAGACGGAGGTGCGATAAGGGCAGACATGCACATACTGTTGATAGGGGATCCCGGAAGCGCTAAGACCAGGGTACTACAAGCGGTATCGAGGCTTGTGCCCAAGGGAATATACGTCAGTGGAAAGTCGGTTACAGGCGGGGGAATGACTGCGGTCGCCGAGCGCGACGAGTTCTCGGAGGGGGGATGGACCCTCAAGGCTGGCGCACTTGTTCTTGCATCGGGAGGCATCTGCGCCATAGACGAATTCGACAAGATAGGGGACGAGGACAGGGCGGCGCTCCACGAGGCGCTCGAGTCCCAGACGATCAGCGTAGCGAAGGCCGGAATAGTCGCAACCTTCACTGCAAAAGCGGCGGTTCTGGCAGCGGCAAACCCGAAGTTCGGAAGGTTCGACCCGAACGTATATCCTGCAGAGCAGTTTGACATACCAACCACGCTCCTCTCAAGGTTCGACCTCATATTCCCGATAAAGGACACGATGGACATCGAGCAGGACAAGAACATAGCCTCGCACATTTTGCTGCAGCACCAGGCGGCCGGCGCGATGCTGGCAGAGGTGCAGGAGTACAAGCAGGTGGAGAGGCCACCGATTGATGCAGAGCTTCTGAGAAGGTACATCGCCTACGCAAAGAAGAACGTCCATCCGCTGCTTACGGAGGAATCTTCCAATAAGATACGCGAGTACTACATAGACCTTAGGCAGATAGGGCAGAAGAGCGGCGCACCTGCCATAACGCCCAGGCAGATAGAGGGGCTGATAAGAATGGCAGAGGCCAGCGCAAAGTCCAGGCTTTCGAAGAGGGTGGAGGTGTCAGACGCCGAGCTTGCGATCGCGCTGAGCGAGTACATGCTCAAGACGCTCGCGGTTGACAGGGGAGGCAGGCGCGACATAGACACGATACTAACCGGCATGCCAAGGGAGAAGGTCGACAGGATAAACTCGATAACCGCGATAATAAGAAAGCTTGAGGAGACTGAGCAGAGCGCAAAGATACAGCGCATAGTTGAGGAGGCTGGACGCGAGGGCATTGACGAGGGCACAGTCAACAAGTACATTAACGAACTGGAGAGAATCGGCGACCTGTACAGGCCAAGGGCTGGAGTTGTCAAGCTCGTAAAGCACGAGAACGAGTAATCAGATGGTGGAACGAGTAAAAATATTGGGGCAGGGCTATGGGGCTTCGCTTAACGTGATCCTTGTGGACGAAAACGACAGGGCGATCGGCCTTGAGGAGAAGATGAGGGCCCACACGAAGGGGGGCAAACTGCACCGCGCGATTTCCGTATACATATTCAACTCCAAGGGCCAGATGATGATGCAAAGGCGCGCCAAGGACAAGTACCACTCGGGAGGGCTTTGGTCCAACACCTGCTGCACCAACTGCTACGAGGGGGAGAGCGCGCCCCAGTCTGCGCACAGGAGCCTGAAGACAGAGATGGGCTTTGACTGCAACATCGAGGAGGTCTTCAAGACAATCTACAAGGCGGAGCTTGACAGGGGCATGACAGAGCATGAGTATCTGCACGTCTTCTTCGGCGTGCACGAGCAGGCGCCCAATCTCAACGACATGGAGGCGATGGACTGGAAGTGGATGCATCTTGACCAGCTGCTCAAAGATGTGCAGACCCATCCGAATAAATACACTGCGTGGCTAAAGATATTGCTGAAGGGGGAGCTACCGGATAGGATAAGGGAGTTCACGCGCAGCACAAAGTGATAGAAATGAGACGCGGCAAGTTTTTCGTATTGGAAGGAATAGACGGATCGGGCAAGAGCTACCAGACAACAGAGTTCACCCACCGATTGAAGAACGCGGGCGTTGACGCCATTGCAACCGAGGAGCCGTGGCTCGACGACAGCATAGGCGCTATGATAAACAGGGCGCTCTTTGACAAGAAGGAGGCAACTGACGTGCGCACGCTCCAATTGCTGTACATAGCAAACAGGTCCAACCACCTTCACAGGCTAATTGAGCCTGCGATAAACTCTGGGAAGACCGTTGTTTGCAGCAGGTACTGGATGTCCACAGCGGTCTACGGGGGCATGTTCAGCCACGACCCATACTTTGACATGAAGCACTTTGTCATGATAAACGAGAGGTTCCTAAGACCCGATGCGGTCTTCTTCATAAGCCTAAAGCCCGAGGAGGCCTTCAGGAGGCTGGCAAAGCAAAGGCGCCTAACCGACAGGTTTGAGAAGCTCGAATCGATAAAGTCGCAGGCCGAAGGCTACGCAGAGCTTGAGAAGATATACAAATACAAAGGGGTATGGATAAACATAAACGGAAACCAGGAGAAGGCAAAGGTAACTGATGAACTGATGCGCAACTACGGGCGCATAGAGAATTTCATAGCATAAGGTGCTTAAACGCCGTCACTTGATCAGATTGATGATGTGGTAATAGACGAGAGAGCCGCGGGAATAGAGGTCAAGTTCATAATCGCGGAGATCAGCGACGGCAGCGTGCGCAAGACAATACTTAGGTCCTCAACCGCTGAGTACCACAAGGACATCTACCAGCAGCTTGAGCGCAACGTTGGCGGGGGATACAACATAACTGTTCTGGGAGGAGGCAGGCTGGTCTTTGATAAGACGGCCAAGAGGATAACTCTTTTTGGATCAAGCACGCAGTTTGGAAGGGCGGATGGGGAACTTGCGAAGAAACTGCTGCAGTCTAAGTACAATGACTTCAAGATAGAGATGGAATAGCAATAGAATTTGCGCCCTGCGCAGTTTTGAAGAGCATCGCTCCCAAGTGAATCGCCCAGGCCGCTATTTTCGCTTCCTGTAGCTGATCGCTCGGCATGAAATCCACGCCATGTGAAGGCATGAATGGACTGGCTTGTCAATACCAGCCCCTGTACTTCATCGCCTTTGCGACTCTGTCGACCGCAATTATGTAAGCGGCCATTCTTGTATTTATCGCTTTGCCGTTCTTTTGGTACTCATCCTGCTTTGCGGTTATGTCCTTGAAGGAGCGGGTCATTATTGTGTCGAGCCGCCTGTAGACCTCATCGCCGGTCCAGTAGTATCCGGCCTGGTTTTGCACCCACTCAAAGTAGGACACTATGACGCCTCCCGAATTGACCAGAAAGTCCGGCAGGTTGTATATCTTCCTCTCCGAAAGTATCTTGTCCGCCTCAGGCGTTACCGGCCCGTTGGCAAGCTCCAGCAGTATCTTCGGGTTGACGTTCTCCGCGTTCTTTCCGGTTATCTGGTTCTCTATTGCGGCGGGTATAAGAACATCCACGTTTAGCTCAAGCAGGTCAGCGTTGCTTATCTTTTCTGCATCAGAATAGGCCTGCACGCTGCTCTTCTTCTCCTTGGCCTCCTTGACCTTGTTGAAGTCGAGCCCCTTCTTGTTGTATATCGCCCCCTCCGAGTCGCTAATTGCGACTACCTTTGAGCCGAACATGCTCTTTGCAAGAGAGAATGCGTAGTTGCCCGCGTTGCCGAAGCCCTGTATGGCTATGCTTGCTGTCTTTAGGTTCAGCTTCTTGAGCTTGGCAGCCTCCCTTAGAACGTACATGCCACCGGTCGCGGTCGCATCTCCCCTTCCCTGGGATCCCCAGACCTCAAGGGGCTTGCCTGTTACCACGCCAAAGTCGTTGTAGCCCTTCAGCTTGCTGTACTCGTCAACTATCCACGCCATGATCTGTGGTGTCGTGTATACGTCCGGAGCGGGTATGTCTATCTGGGGGCCTATGAACTTGAAGGCCGCGCGCACGTAGGCCCTTGTGAGGTTCTCGAGCTCGTAGTCGTTTAGCTTCTTAGGGTCGCATATGACACCTCCCTTCCCCCCTCCCAGGGGTATGTCCGCAAGGGAGCACTTCCAGGTCATCCATGCGGAGAGCGCCTTGACTGTGTCAAGGCTTTCAAGCGGGTGGAACCTAATCCCCCCCTTGGCAGGGCCCCTTGCCGTGTTGTAGTGCACCCTAAAGCCCGTGAAGGTCTTGGTGGTGCCGTCGCGCATCCTAACGGGGATGTTCATGGTAAGCACCTCCATTGGCTCTCTTAGTATCGCATGGGCCTGCTTATCGAGCGTCATTATCTTGGCAGCCTCGTCCAGCTGCTCCTGCGCTATCTTGAATGGGTTGAGTTCCTCGGTCATTCTCTCATCAATAGGTAGCAAGAGCAGAGCAACAATATAAAACCGATGCTATCATACGGGGAAGCTGCTGTAAGGGTTGGGATACAGGCCGTTTTCTCAGCAAGCTTTTTAAATCTATCTTATGTATTATATGCTAAGGTAAAGGTGTAAAATATGTTGAAGAACCCTTCCAAGAAAAGCAGGGCTCAAAGCGCCATGGAATACTTGATGACCTATGGCTGGGCCATATTGATAATAGCTGTAGTGCTGGGTGCACTATTCTCTTTAGGAGTGTTTAGTGGAGCCTCACTGACAGGAAATGCCTGCGTAGCGGCATCTGGTTATTACTGCCAGAACCCGCTCTATTCGCACGCAACGCCTGGAAACATAGTAACGACTATAGGGCAGAGCACTGGCGCGACCTGGTACAGCGCGAACTTCATTTTCGTGCCACAGTCTAACAGCGGTACGAGCGCCTCCACAGGACTGCCATACCTATTGACGGCTGCAAACATTGTTACATTCGGAAGCGGCAACGTGCCACTCTCATCCGGTGCGCAATCAGGCATAAGTTTGGGAGTACCAAACACTGCAGGAACTTCGGCCTTGGGAGCAGTTAGCGTAGGAACGCCTGCAACTGGAACCGTCTGGGCAGTTTACTACACAACCACACAGGCAGGAACTCCGCAGTACGCACAGATTGCCACAGTAAACCTAAAGGCCACCTAAACAGGAGGGGCCTTTCTTTTTTATTTTTCTCTTTCTTTTTTATTGCTTTGACATTCAGCTGCGGCCTTACACGGCAGTAAAAACAGATGCACTACAAATAGTTTTATATTCTTTTCTTTACATTCAGTAGTACCAGTGATTCAACATGATTCCATTGATAGCAGCTAGGGCCCAGAGCGCCATGGAGTACCTTATGACCTATGGCTGGGCCATATTGATAATAGCTGTAGTGCTGGGTGCGCTATTCGCCCTTGGGGTTTTCAATGGAGCCACATTGTCGGGAAATGCCTGCGTGGCGATATCTGCCTATTATTGCCAGAACCCTCTCTATTTGCATACATCCGGAGCTATAACAACGACATTAGGGCAGAGCACGGGATCAGCCTGGTACAGCGCGAACTTCATTTTCGTGCCGCAGCTAGATAACGGAGTCAGCGTAACCACAGGGCTTCCCTACATTCTGACCCCTGCAAACGTTGTGACATTTGGAAGCGGCAACGTGCCACTCCCATCCGGTTCTCAATCCGGCGCGAGCCTGGTTGTTCCAAACACTGCTGGAACGGCGGCCTTGGGGCAGGTAAGCGTGGGAACGTTGGCGACGGGAACCATCTGGGCAGTTTACTACACAACCAGCAATCCTGGAATTGCGCAGTATGCGAAGATCGCAACAGTGAACATGAAGGCTACATGAGCTAAATTAGTAGGGCCCCCCCCAGTAACCATTTTATTTCTTTTCATCTCTACAATAGTGATTATATGATTGCCGAACACTCAAAAGGAAGGGCCCAGAGCGCCATGGAGTACCTTATGACCTATGGCTGGGCAATCCTGATAATAGCGGTCGTACTAGGCGCGCTATTTGTGCTCGGCGTCTTTAACGGAAGCAACATATCAACGAGCAGCTGCGTTGCAGGGCCAGGATTTCTGTGCAGCAACCCGACCTACAACCATTTGACGGCCAACATAGTCGTAACTATCGGCCAGGAGACTGGAGTGAACTGGATCAGTGCAAATATAGTATTCGTTCCACAGGGGACCCCTAACTCTCAGGGCATACCCATGATAGCATTCAACTCCATGCCTGCAAACACATACCTTGCAACAACAAGCGGCGGGCTCCAGAATGGGGGGGAGGCGCTGCTTTACCTACCAGTAAACAGCATAATTGCGCCGGTCGCAGTAGGAACTCCGCAAACAGGGACAATATGGGCTTATTACACCTATTATGCCACTGCAAGCGGGATAGAGCAGACGTATAACGGATACGTTCAGATGGCGAGCATAACAGTAAAGGCCTCATGATCTTTTGGAGGCGTTCCTAATAGAGGCGGTCTCATCCTTCATCCTCAGTACCTCCATCAGTTCGTTTGCGCTAAGCAGCGGCCTGGATATCCTGTCGGTGTCATCTATTGCTATTCGTGGGCATGCGGTGTTGACAAAGGCGTCAAACTCCAGCATGTTTCCCAGGGAGTCGAAATCGAAGTTGTTTGCAACCAGTATCTCGGCCCTCATGCCCTTTGACTCTATCTTTTTCTTGAGCATTGTGCCAAGCGCCATGTTGTGCTGGCCGTTTTTTGTGCTGACCATTATGCCGAACTTTCGCGATTGTAGCGCTGAGAGTATCTTGCCCTTGCTGCGGCCTTTGTATTTCTCGCGCATCCCGTCTATGTACTCTATGATGTTCGCGTATGGCTCGATTACCAAAAATGGCTTGGTCGTAGCAAGGAGCGCGCCCAGGGGGTGGAATATGCCTCCGCCGAAGTAGACGAACGCGTCCACCTCGCGGTCCAATGTTGATGCGCTTCCTATGTCGCATCCAAGTATCTGCCCCCTCTTCTTGGCGAAGCCGTAGGGCTTGCCAAGTACTGCCTCTATGCCCTTGCCCTTGTAAAATGCTATAATCTCCTCGAGCTGGTGGACGTGCTGTATCGTAGTCACCAGCCCTATCTTCCTGTACCCGTTGAGCATCTTGACAGATTGCTCAAGGAGGGTTAGCGGCGCGTCCATATGGTATTCCACGTATTCGACGTTGAAATCGACATGATGGAACTCCCCGTGACCGTAGTGTACGAGCTTGTCCGCCTTGATGTTCTTGGCCTCGTCTAGTGCAAGATCGCACGCCCCGTAGGTTGGCGATGCGGATATGAATACCTCGTTGCCCTCCTTTTCGAGCCTCTCTGCATGCTCCATGGCCTTCTGCTTGAGACCCTCCGGAAACTGCAGAAGAATTCGCATTTTAGGTCCATTTGTGGCACTTGCTGCCATCTTATCACTAATAAACAGAGAGGATCATGCAGCAGTTATGCTCGATGTCCTTACCTTGTAGGTGCCTGAGAGCTTTGATGCCGCCCTCCTGAAGGCCTCGGCCACGACAGCCTTGTGCTGCTTGTTGGTCCTTACCATGAACACCGCCTGGTCCACCTTTACCCTTGCCGCAACAAAGGTGGGCCTTCCAAATGCCTGGCTCATTCCCCTGGATATACGGTCCGCTCCTGCACCGGTAGCCATCTTGTGCTCCCTTATCACGCTGTGGGGGTAGACCAGCACCTTGAATTCGAATTCCTGAGGTATGTTAGTCTCCAAATACTTGTTTGTTGTCTGCCTTGCCGCCTCAAGAGCATTTGACCTGAGCTGTATCATTTCCATCGGCCTGAGGGTAACCTCGAGGTCGTATGTGTCCTTCCTAACGCCCATGTTGAATACTAGAAGGCTTGTGTGCGGCAGTGCGCGAACGTAGTTCTTCCTCGGTTTCTTGAGGGAGTACCTGGACCAAGACTGCGAATGCAGCTTGCTCATTGTCCTTGCAGGTCTTAGCCTTGCCATACTATCATCGCTATCTCGCCATATTTAACATCAGAATAAGGCATTATCTATTATCTCGCAAAGATATAAATACATTCTTCAGAGGCCCATCTGCTTGATTCTTGCTATTTCGTTCCTTATGAGGCCCGCGGCCCTTTCTCTGGTCATGGTGTGCAGTGCCTCGCTTCTGCGCTGGATCCTTTGGAGTTTCATCTTCGTCTCCCTGTCGGTCTTTGCCAATTCCTTTTCATCAGGCTTGAGGCCCAGCGCCTTGAGGTGGACATCGTAGCTGCTGGATGTTAGGGTGTCGTCCCTAAGTAGCAGCCTTGTTGCATGTAGAACAATAAGGTGATCCTGGGCGGCCCTTTTATGCATTTCAATCTTTACCTCAGGATTGCTGTTGGATGTCATTCTAGATATTGTCTCGTCCTTTATCTTGGCCCTAATTGTGAACTCCTTTATTACGTTCTCTGCGGCCTTTCTTGTAAATTCTTCGTCTCGCGCTACCATCATCATGATTCCACACTCTCATCCTTTCTTTTTATCGTAAATGACCTTCTTTGCTCCAGGTCTTTGAATATTGCCTCGACGTCGAGCTGGCCAAGATTCGTGCCCTTCACGCGATCAGTTGCCTTGCGATCGGTGCGCAATTGCCTTAGCAGGCTTGCGAGCTTTGAGGACATGTCTATGTCTTGGTTATTTTGTCTAACTTGTACGTTCATCTTGTCGCCTTTTTGATAGGAGACTAGCCATGCTAAATGGTGAACCTAAAAGCAAACTGGTCTCCTTCTTTTATGGTATATTTCAATGCCGCGTTCGTGAGGACGCAGCCGTGCGTGGCTCTAGCTGGATTTGGTTTATACCACTAATACTTAATGCCCTCATATATATAAGATTTCCCTAATTTTTCGGTATACTCAAGGACAAGTTTAGCCAAAAACGTAGGATAGTATTTTATAATCTCATTTCGATATTTTGGTGGGTAGGACGGTGGTTTGATGGGGATAGTAGACAGCGCGCTTTTGGAGGAGAAGAATGATGACGATACCTTCAGGGCGAAGATATCCGTGTGCGGGATCGGGGGAGGGGGCTCAAATACGGTACAAAGGATGAGCAAGCTCAACATAATTGGAGCAAATCTGATCGCGATAAACACCGACGGCAAGCACCTTGGAATGCTTGACCCGACCATAAAGAAAATACTCATAGGGGGAGCCCTGACCAGGGGCCTTGGGGCAGGCGGCTTCCCTGAGATGGGCGCAAAGGCGGCGGAGTTCTCCAAGCCAGAGATAGGGAAGAACATAGAGGGCGCAGACCTTTTGTTCGTGACTGCCGGCATGGGAGGGGGCACCGGAACCGGAGCGGCACCTGTGGTCGCGCAGATGGCCAAGGAGAACGGCGCAATAGTAGTCGGCATAGTGACATACCCGTTTGCACTGGAGAGGGTGAGGCTACAGATCGCAAAAAAGGGTATAGAGGAGCTGAGCAAAAACTGCGACACGCTAATAGTTATAGACAACCAGAGGCTTGTAGAAGTTTACAAGAACCTGGCCATAGATCAGGCCTTCAAGGTTGCGGACGAGGTAGCTTCGCGCGCAGTGAAGGGGATCACAGAAACAATAAACAGGCCAGGCCTAGTAAACATAGACTTCGCAGACATTAGGAGCATAATGCGCAACGGAGGCATATCCATGATAAGCATAGGCGAGGGCCACGGCCCAAGCAGGGTGGATGATGCAGTTGATAGCACGCTCAGAAACAAGCTCCTCAACGTAGATTACGATGGCACCACGGGCATCATGATCTACATAATAGGCGGGGATGACGTAACGCTTGGGGAGGTGAACCAGATAGCGGCGAAGCTCTCCGAGATGTCTGCGCCAAACGCGAACGTAATATGGGGAGCGCGAATAGACCCTGAATACAACGGAAGGGTCGAGGTCATAGCGATATTCACGGGCGTCAAGAGCCCGCAGATGCTTGCAGGGGCTAAGAAGAGGGACGAAGGCGAGGACCTGGGCATAGGATGGACCTGAACTGATGTTTGCATGAACAAAAGGCTGTCAGAGAGGCTGAAGATAATTGTAGTTCTTATCGTATTTGTCCTCGTGGTATCCTATGTTTATAGAGGATACATAGAGGCGGTCATTGATGCTATTCCGCCCAACTGCGGGGCTGTGCTCTACGGGCAGGGCACTTATGCAGGAGTAAAGCAGCACCCAATAATCGCGCAGGGCTGCCTGTACGGAGCATACAAGGGCGGCCAGAGCGCATGGCTCATACTCTACTTTAACAGCAATGGTGCAATAAGCTACTTCAACCTTTCAGTAAACAGCAGCTCAAGGGGCACGGTCAAGGTCCGTGAGAGCACATATAGCAGTAGCGGAAAATTATATGATGGGGCGCAGGTAGTTTTCGGCTGCGATAGCATGATCCAGAACTCGGGCGGGCTCTTCCTTTCCAGATGCGGCGAAAACGACGGGAATTTCCTTGTACCATCTGATTTGAACCTCTCGCTCAATTGAGATTCAGAGCTCCGAGACCACAGTGTGTTCGCTTTTGCCCTTGTCCCTGTCGAACTGGTACACCCTTGCAGAGCTTATGTTCTTGAGCGAGCCGTCGTGCGTTATTATGAAGACCTGCTCCACGAACTTGGGGAGAGAGCTTCCGAGCACGTCTATGAACCTGTTTATTCCGTTCTCGTCGATGTTGTGCGTGGGCTCGTCGAGTATCAGCCACTTAAGGTTTGGCACTATCACCATGGAGAGCGCGATCCTCATCGTGAGGCATGCCACGCTGCGCTCCCCGCCGCTTGCTATGCCGTCTATCTCTATCCAGGTGCTCTTGCCCTCCTCGTCCACGCCGGTGCTCGCCTCAAGCAGGTAGTCATCCTTTTTGGCGCTCAGCCTTATGCTGGTATAGTCGCCGTACGGATACAGGTTCGACCAGATGTCCGCCATCAGGGAGTTTATGGAGCTAACAAGGCTGTTTCTTAGGTGTGCCTCGGTTTCTATGAGCGCGCTCCTGAACTTGTTCATGTTGCTTAGTTGCGACCTCTTTTTTTCTATCTTGCCGGACATCGCGTCAAGGTTTTCTACCGCCTTGGCGCGCTCCTCTATCTGCGTAGACATGCTCTTTAGGTAGCGCTCGTTTGAGGTTATCTTGCTCGCGGTATCCGCCTGCTCAGAGCTCTGCTTTGTTATCAGTTCCTGCAGTGCGTAGAGCTGCTTCTCTTCAAATCCCAGCTTTGCCATCTCGTCTTGCTTCTTTGCGAGCTGGGCGGAGGACTCGCGTATGTCGATTTCGTACTTCTCCTTTCTAGCTATCGCGTCCCTTTTTATCGTTATCTGCGCCAGATCCTTGCTGAGCTCCTCTCTGCTCGAGTTGATCCTCTCTATCCCCTCGCGCACCTCAAGGTGCTTTCCCTTTATATCCTTTTCTGATGCTTCAGCGTTGATTATGAGCGCGTCTATTCCCTCGTATTCAGACATCTTGGAGGTCGCGATCTTCACCGAGTCTAGCTCCTTTTTGTGGCTGGCGAGCTCCTCCTCGAGCGTCTTTACCCCCTCTTCCTGTTTTTGTATCAGGGCGTCAGCCTCCTTTATGGCACCGCTCTTCTGTGACAGGAGCGAACTTCTCATCTGCTCGCTCAGCTCGCGCTCGCATACGGGGCACTTGCTTATGTGCTCGCCAAGTTCCTTTGCCCATTTGGCTAGTTCCTGCCTGTTTCCCTTAGCGGCGAGCAGCACCTTGAGTGATTCCTGCATGTGCGATTCGCGTTCATGCAGTCGCTTCTCCATCGACTCTGGATCTCTCCCCTTTATCTGCTCGAGAAGCTTCGCCTTCTCAAGCAGCTTCTTCTGGTTTAGCTTGATTGTTCCCTGCAGCTCTGCAATCTTTGCCAGCAGCTCTGACTCGCTCTTCCTAGAAGCCCCCATCTCTTCGTCAAGCCTTTTCGCCGTGGCGTTTCGTGCCTCGAATTCAGACTCTATGGAGCTCTTGCTTATGCCAAGCTGCTCTATCTTCTTGAATTCGACAGTTATGATCTGCACCTTGCTTGCAAGCTCCGTTATCTCCTTTTGCAGCTTCCTGCTACGCTCGGACGCGAGCTTCATGTCAAGCAGCCTGTCACTTAGCTCCTTGAGCTGCTTGACCTTCTCCTTTGCCAGCGCCTGAAGGGTGGCCTGGTCTGAATCAAGCGCTTTCTTCTCGCTCAAGAGAGCGTCAAGCTGCTTTTTCATGCCTTGTATGTCTGATTGCTCGAGCATCTGCTCCTCATCTGCTATCATCGACTTTATGCTGTTTATAAGGGATGTGGCGTTCTCTTCAGCACGCGCGAAGTTGTCCAGGCCCAGCATCTGGTCTATCTGTTTCTTCCTCTCAGATTTGGTGAGCTCAAGGAAGTAGTCTATCTTGTTCTGCTCCGCGTATACGGCCCTTGAGAAGGTGTCGTAGTCCAGCTTTATCAGGCTCTCTATCTCCTCGTTGACCCTGACGGGCTGTGCCTGGAGGTAGTTGCCGTTCTTCTCAAGCCTTGCCGTGGTTGACTCTCCCCTGTTTATCTTCCTTGAGACCACATACTCGTCCTCCCCCACAGTGAACTTCAGTCTTACCTCGGCGCTGTCCTTTATTGTTGGCCTATTTGATATGAGGTTCTCTGTATTGGTTCTCTTGTGCGTAAGCGCTGGGAATGTGCCGAAGAGTCCGAAGGATATGCCATCCATCACTGAGCTCTTGCCCGCGCCCATGACCCCTATCAGCACGTTCACGCCGCGCTGGAAGTCTATTGTGGTATGGCCATGCGTCTTCCAGTTCACCAGCTCTATGGACTTTATCATCTGGCATCACAAAAAGTTAGCACTATTACTCAATGAGAGTATAAAGCCTTTTTGCAAAGGCACCGCAAAAACCTAAGTGAACTACGCAGTTCCCTTGCTTCTTAGCAGGTCAGTTGGCGTCTTTGGTTTCTTGCACACAGGCACCTCGGCTGACTTGACCTGAGGAGGCAGCTGCAGTCCTGCTATGGCGAGGCTCCTTGGCTCCAGCTCTACCTTTACGTCCTTTCTTGCTTGCACGAAAATCAACAATTATCGATAGCCCAAGATATTTATGGCTTTCCTGCAGTTATTCCATGACCTTGGGATATATCCTCTTGACGTTGGTGTAGGTAAGCCGCTCTATTTGCTCCGGGCTGAACCCGTGGCCATCCACTAGGCCTTGCAGGAACTCTTTGTAGTTATCAAGGCTCGGTATTCCGGACATATATGATTTCTTTGGGGTGTCTATATGGTATGTCTTCTGCACCTTTGTGTGGGGCGCATGGTCCGTCGCTATAATGTCTATGATCTCTTCTCGGAGCATGGACATCAACTCGCGTACATTGTTCTCATCTCTTATCGGAGGGTTGACCTTGAGCCTTACCCCCTCGGGGCCGGTCATGTCCTTCGTTGAATAGGTTAGGTGGTGCGGGGCAACTTCGGTAGTTACCGGAATTATCCCCTTGAATATGTTAGGCAAATATGCGCCTACAGCGGTCGAGGTGTGGCATATGTGCAGATGTCCCTCAAAGCCACTGCTGATGGCAAATGCTATCTGGTTTGCAATGCTTTGCGCCTCTGCATTCGGTGGGCGCGCAAGGTTCCAACTGGAGGGTTTTAATGGATCCCACAAATAGTCGTTTGAGAGCGCCTTGTGTTCACAGTGAGTTGCAAGAACACCCCTGTACTTTTCCTCAGTAAGGGTTTTGTATGCCATCTCCTGATGGCCCAAATCTGGCATTGGCAAATTTCCGACAGATTCGCCCGCGTACATCTTTATCCCTACAACTTTGGGATGATCCGTTGCGACCCTCGCCGCAGCCTTTATCTGCTCCTTATCTGGAGTCAATCCTATGAATATGTATTATCCCTTAGTCACTCCCTGCTGCTCTGCGGTTCTCAGCCTCAACTCGACCAGTTCCTCGCTGACCACTGATCCGTTGCCTTTATCTATCTGCCTAAGTATCATCTGCTGCATCGCCGTTGAGACTCCCGGACTGAGGGAGTTCATGAGTTTTAGTGCGTCCTCCCTTGTGAGGTTGGTGTTTGGCATGTCGCCAACGGCCACAACGTCCTGGCTTCTGGCAAGAGCCATTCCTTCGCCTATGGTGCACTTCTCGCTCTGGCTCCAGTCCCGAAAGTGGACGTGCATGTCTATGTGCTTCATCCCCTTGAGGGACTTTGCGGTGGACAGATTATCACTATCCTAATAATCAGCAAAAGACGTATTTAATAATATCGAAAAAATGGAAGGAATAAGAGTTCAGATAAGCCCTTCCTCGAAGACTTCGATCTCGCCGACGCCCTTTACCTTCTTAAGCTCCTCCTCGAACTTTGTGGAGCTGGTCTTGGTGTCGTCGAACTTGAATAGCACCTTTATTACCTTTATTCCGAAGGCTACCTCCTCCATCTGCATGCCAGCGGGGTTGAGATCCTTCTTTATCGTGTCCATCAGCGCTGAGGGATCGCTCTCCTGGGCATAGACCTTGAAGACCACCGCAACGTTGGACATTTATGGTCCCTCGAAGCCGCAGTGCTCGCACTTGTAGGTGTTTGATATCTCCCTGCAGTGCTTGCCCCTGACTATGTGGCCCTTGCTGCATTGTGGGCAGTCGAATTCAGTGTATTCATGCGTTAGGTGCCCGCAGGAGCTGCACCGCTTGCCTGGTAATATTGACATGTTATCGCTTTTGTGCCTTCCTCTTAATATTCCTTTCCTTTCTTCCGCTATTTTGCCGCGAGCTCTGCTGCCTGTTGAGCCAGTTCACAACTATCATTATCATTATCGTGTTGGCTATCAGAAGCGCTATGACCAGAACCAGCAGCGCGTATATGAGCTCCTGGCTGTAGGTCACGTAATTTATAAGCGATGAGTAGTCAGAGGATGATATCTGCTGCGAGCCTGGAATAGTGGTTGTTGGCGGAGTATACGTGCCCACCACGAGCCCGTTATGTATGTTCATCGTGTCGTTGCTCAGCTGCTGGGCAAGCGTAGCAGTGGCGTACGCATCCTGCGCATAAGTCTTCGCCAAGGTGGCGTTGCTTACAAGCTGCGATTCGCTCGCATAGAAGAGCGCCTGCTTCCCAAATTCTGTCGCCCATATCCCGTATGTAGCATTGCTTGCCATGGACTGCGCATCGGAGTCTAGCTGCTGGACAGAATATGTCGTAGGCCCTGGTCCAAACGCATAAGCGTAATCCGCATCGAGTATGGCCACGGGATAGCTGCCCTCTTTGTAGGCCTGCTGTGCGGTGGACAGATACAGGCTTGCGCCATATGGTATGTCCCTGTTTATCCTTGCCTCCGCAAGATTTGCGAGAGACTGTGACGGGACAAGGTAGGGCCCTTGCGAGGACGCAGATTCCCCGTAGATAAGGCTTGCAGCAGTGCACCATCCATTGGCCTGCGCGGCGAGATAAAGCTCGTCGAGTATCTGGTCGGACTCTATGGAAGAGGAGTTGTATGCGCTTATAGCGGTAGATATCGTGTAGTTGCCCCAGTACTGCCTAAGCTCCGCGCTTATCACGTAGTCGTAATCGCTTGCAGTGAGCTGCGGCTGGTTTAGGGATGAGCAGAAGTAGTTTATCTGGTTGAGCTGATTTAGTGCGCTTGACCTTGTGCTGGGATATCCGCTGAAGTAGAATGCGTTCACGTAGTCAAGGTACGCGAGGTCGGCGGCTGTGTAGCTGTAGTTGAGCTTTGCTATCTCTATGCTCTCGTTGAGCGTCATGCCCATCTGCTGCGCGACCTGTGCGAACTTGGGGTTCTGGGCAAGCGCGTTTATCTCGTTTCTGGTGAGGTTGAAAGTTTCGTTGAGCAGCGAGTTGAAAAGCGTTATGTTGCACGCCTGTGTGCAGCTAAGCGTAGTAGGGGGAAGTTTACTTATGTTGTAGTCCGTGTAGAAGCTGTAGGTAGTCTCATTTTGGATTCCTGAAACAGTGCTGTTGAGCGCGAAGTGTGTTGCCTGGGAAATGTTTGATACCTGCACAAGGGGTATCTGGAAGGTTGTCTGCACAAGATAGTACAGTTCTGCCTCGCCGCTCTGGCTTTGCACGGCGGGAACAATAACAAGGTGCATTCCGGCGTTCTTTGCTGCAGAGACCTTGTCGTAAACTCCGCCTATCTGGCCTATGCTGCCGTTGGGGCTTATGGTCCCGGTCATGGTGAAATCGTTTCTCAGAGGCCTGCCTTCAAGAGCAGATATGGCCAGCATTGTCATAGCGGCGCCTGCGCTCGGGCCTGAGACGTTTGTGGCATCGCTTATGTTGTAAGTGAAGTTGTAGTCGTAGAAGTCCTTGGATGTGTAGTTGGAGGCGTAGTAGGCGGCCGTGTATGCAGACTGGTTCGTGTCCTGGGCTACTATCTGCGGCCCTACTATAGACACATTTCCGTTGCCGCTGGTCACGCTCAGAGTTATGTTTGTAAGGCTGCCGGTGTTGTTGTTAAGTATAACTGCTGGGGCGCGTATTCTCGCGGTAGCAGCCGCAGGGGCCACGGCCATGGCAATAAGGCTCAATAGCGCTAATGCGACAAGGTAGTTTTTCATCAAAGCACCAGGCACTAAATTATTCAATTAAAGGGTATAAAATACTATCGAGTTAGTTCGTTTTCGTATTTTCGAAACGCCTAGCTTCGGCCCACAGGTCGTTGAACTGCCTGCTCGCCTCTTTGAAGTTTATTCCGACTATGTGGTCGCTCTTCTTGTTTATTATGTTGAGTGGGGGTATCTTGTATGCTGTGCTGTCGTCCATGAGAAGCCTCTCATGCTGCTTGGAGGCGCTTTGCTGATCGAGAACCCTTAGCTCGAACTGCACGTTTCGGTTCTCGAGCTCGCGCTTGAAGTCCTTGAACGAGCTGTCGAAGTCGCTGCCTAGTCTGTCCGCCTTTGTCAGGACCATTATGCCCCTGTATTTGGAGCTGTTCTTGTCTATTAGCTGCATAAGGTTGCCAAGGGCTGTTGCATCAAAGTGCATGTCAAGTATGCGCAAATCGCCACTGAGCTTTGACATAAGCCTGGAGGATATAGTGCGCATGTTAGAGTAGGGCGTGTCGGGGTTTATGGATATCGGGTGCACAGGCCTCTTCTGCTGCGGTGGCCTGTAGTCGGTCCTCCAGAAGTAATACACGCCGCATATAAGGGCCGCTGCGCTGCCTATGTAGGCAGCAGGGATTGCCGAGAGTATGCTCGTGAACTTGAAGTCGAACTCAAGCACTGTAACTATCACCGCGAATATTATTGAGCAGAGCACAAGGATCATGCTCGTGTACTTCATGTACGACTTGGTGAACAGCCACACTATCCCTATCCCGAATATCAGTATAGCAAACGGCAGGAGCACGTAGGATATGTGTAGCGCGAACAGCAAGGTGGTAGACTGGGAGACCGCGGCTATGAGAGTGTTCGTGGTGCTGGCGTTTGTCAGGTTATATGACCTTATTGCCGTTGATATTCCCGAATAGACGCCTATGGAATAGGAGAGCTGCTGTATGTAGTAGAAGGAATAGAGCAGCAGTATTACCCCGGCTGAGAGCACTATAGCAGCGCCGGTGCTTATAGCATTGTCTCGTCCCATTTATTCGCCACTATATACTACAATTTCAAATATTAAATAGCGCCCTTCTTTTAGGTTGTGTATAGCGCCTTATGCATTTCACAGGTGCACTATGGCGAAGTATACGAGCAGCGAGCATGATATCCCAAAGAGCAGCGGAGGTATCGCAGGAAGTGCGCGCTTGTATTTTCTTAGTATAAGCATCGTGACG